>Ga0209426_1001008_pt1 | contig 20965 bp, 19 predicted proteins | sample Deesub1362B_J571_FD_187697 | JGI IMG/M metagenome (GOLD analysis project Ga0209426, IMG submission 187697) | Deep oceanic, basalt-hosted subsurface ecosystem from Juan de Fuca Ridge flank, Pacific Ocean, CORK Borehole 1362B_J2.571 (SPAdes)... ...
CGTTTAACAGAAATTAAAAGCGAGATTTCAAAAAATCCTGTTAACTGTATTATCGTGAACACGGATGGATGGGTTAACGGTGAAGAAGCCTTAGAATACAAAGTTCAGCTCGTGGAGAAGTTAGACACCGACTTAGTGATAGGGCTTGAACACGAGGATCAGCTGAAACATATTTTGGATGAGATCAAGTCGAGAAAAACGCTGATATGCAACCCCTCGCCCTACATCAGGAAGCGAGACCGAGAACAACGGAAGCACCTACGGGAACTAAGCTACAAGAAACACTTAAAAAATGCTAAAGTAAGATCCCTTCCGCTAAGCTGGATAACTATCAAAGGCGCCCCATTAACCTTCGCAGAAACCCACCGTAACATCCAACAACTGAGAGAGCTTCAAAACGCTTTGGGAGTTAGGATATTCCATTACGAGGAGAATCGAGACAAAATATCCGTAGTAATCGGAAAAAGTCAGTGGATTGAAGAAGAACGAGTCCTAAAGTTCGAAGAAACAACCAATAAGAGACTAGAAATTCTAAGAGAAGGGTTTGAAGAGGGATTCTTGGTCGCCCTCGAGGATGCGCGAAACAGCTTCTTGGGGATAGGTGTAATTCGCGGAGTAAACTATAAACGTAAAACTATAAAGATATACACGCCAGTAACCGGCGAAATAGCAACAGTTCACGTAGGACAGATAAGGCTTGACAGAGAGCTAAGAGAAATAACTTCTCCCCCTTACATCGCTAATTTCGAGGCTGAAAGAACTTTTTAAGCTCTTTACCTATCAACTGTCTCTCGTCTGGCAAAACCTTCAAGCTCCGTCTAATCCATGATGGAAGAAAACGTTGACAATAACGGGTAGAAAACCTATAGTCAAGGAATATTATTGCTCCTTTATCGTTAAGCCTCCTCACCGGTCTGCCAGCCGCCTGAGCTGCCTTTTTCATAGCTGGTAGAACATAACCGTATTCCCTTCCATATCCAGGAAAACACCTTTCAAAATACTCTATTTGCGCTTGAACTTTTGGCGTAGGTTCTGCATATGGAACACCAACTATAAGAACGGAGTTCATCTGGTCGCCTGGATAATCCACACCCTCTGAAGACCTTCCCCCCTGAACTCCTAACAAAACAGCTCCACCCCTTTTCGCATAGGATTTGAACTGGCTGATTAACCGGGCATTTTCCCTCGAACGCATTTTTCTACGTTCATAAAATAACGGTTTATCCAAAAAATCTTGAAGTCCGACTTTTAGCAAAGCTTCTAAAACCTCATAGGACGCCGTGAAAACTCCAACGTTTGCCGGAGTATAACGCACAGCCTCAGCTATACGTTCCACAATTTTTCTATACATATCTTCAGTTCTTCTAGTCATAGCTGTTGTTACCCCTCGGCATACCAGTGCCAAGATATTTTCCTCAGGAAAAGGTGGCGGAATAACCGTTTTTACACTATTCCCCGTCAATTGTGTTATTCTCGCATAAGCATCTAAAGGTTGAAGCGTTCCAGACATTACCACACTGCAGTACACAGATGAGAAAACTGGCATAGTTATCTTTGAAGGATCCAGAGCCACAATCTCCAGCTTAATTGAAGCGGTTCCAGTTCTGGTTATATACCTAGTTAGAGTGTGGACGAAGGATGGGTCTTCAACCGTCTCCGTCCAGTTAAGAAGAAACTCAGCTGTTCTATGAATATAAGACCGTGGAAACCTTCCCTCGTTAAGTAATCTTCGTTTAATAACCATTCCAAGCTCATGAAGTTCCTCGAGGAACAGAGCAACATCATCAATCCCTGACTCGCGTTCAACAATTTCAATTATTAATTGAGGCGAAACCACAGTTTCTTTTCTGTTTTTCCCGCTCAGTTCCTCTAAAACTGCCCTAACTCCTTTACAGAACTCCGCAATATCATCATATTCGAACCTTTTCGCTTCGTTTTCAGCCTGTTTTAGCGTGAACGCAGTTAGACTGTCGCTTGCAATCTCCACAGCGGTATCTGGAAGGTTATGTGCCTCATCCACAATTAGAAGAACCTTACCCAAGCCCTTTTCCAGATTTTTCAGGAAGAAGGCTTGTATCCTCGGGTCGAAAACGTACAGGTAGCTCAAAGCGATTACATTAACCTCACTTAGGGAATCTTTGATTAACTCATATGGACAAAAACCTTCAACTCGGCAAATTCTGTGGATCTCTGAAGCCTTGCAGGGCTTAAGCAAAACATGTTGCTGCAGTTCAGCATATCTCTCAAATTCTCGTTCAATTCGGTAGTAGTATGGACATTTATCTTCGGATTTGAGCATTTCACAGACTTCCATGATAGTCCTAGCGTCTGACGCCCGCCTAACAACCGTTGGATGCAAACACATTTCAGAGCGTCCACGAACAGATAGCCCCGAAACCCTTTGCTTCTTGGAAATAGCCAAAAGCTCCTCAACTACCCTATCATGCTGCCTATGTGTTTTAGCAACATATAGTATCTGTAAACCCCTCTCTAAGGCCACTGGTAAACACGCAGATAAAGCTGCAACAGTCTTTCCTAAACCATTGCTTCCCTCAATTATGACATTAGCCCCATTTTCCACGGCCTCATATACAGTTCGAATAAACTCGTCTTGGAAGGGCCTAACCTTAGCGTATGGAAAATACCTCCCAACTCTTTTCATCAGCTTTAACATCGCTAGTCCTCTACGTCAATCTGTAGACATAAATTATCCATAGGACACGAATTGCAAAGAGGCTTCCGTGCTTTACAGTAGCTTCTGCCAAGCAATATAAGCAATACGTGAATTGCCAAATAATCTTTCGGATCATAGAGCTTTTGAAGCGCCAAACGGATTTCTTCGTAGCCTCCATTCGCCGGAGCTAAACCGAGCCTTCGAGAAACCCGGTTCACATGCGTATCAACAGGAACCGTCGGTTTTTTAGCACAGAAAAGCAGAAGAATATCCGCTGTTTTTCGCCCTATCCCTGGAAGTCCTAACAACACTTTACGTGCCTCTTCGGTTGGTAACGATAAAACATGTTCCAAGCTTCCATTAAATTCCTCAATTATCATCCTTGAAAGTTTCTTTATTATTTTAGACTTGTTCCGGTACAACCCCGCTGGCCTGAGGCACCGTTCAATTTCACTTAGTTCAGCATTCGAAAAAGCTTCGGGCGTCATGGGAAATCTTTCCGAAAGTTTTTCGAAGGCTCTAGCTGTATTCTTGTTAGAAGTGTTCTGCGAAATAATTGTACGTATAAGCGTTTCGAAGGGCCTTTTACAAGGTGAACTCGTCCACTCCGGCAACTTGAAAGTTTTCAGCAGAGTTTTAAGAACTCTCGAAGCCCTCTTCCTTTCCATCTGCAACGCACGCCTTAACTTGAAAACAATAAATAGTGAATCGGTGACGTATAAATAGGCACGGTGTATTCATTGTCAAGTGCGAAAGTTATTAAAGAAGAAGTGTTTGAACAGGATGCCCGTTTTCTAGTTGTGTATGTGGAAACCAAAAATGCTTGTCTAGTTTTGCTAAGCGAAAGTGAAGACTACCTAGGAACTTTAGCCATAGCGGTGCCCCCGCCGAAAGGTTTGAGTGAAGTAACCACGGCTCCGCCAACTTCCTCAATATTATTAGGCGATAGGAACATAATCACTGCCCGCATGTTCGCCGAACACATAGCAACAAAAACTAACAAAATAGCTTTAGTTTCCGTCTACTTAAAAACCATAAACGAAATAGAGGCAAGACCCATCCTCCTCAAACTAATAGAAAAAGTCACAAAAACCCAACCCGCCCCCACAACACAACAAGAAAGAGAGGGAATCCCAACATGACCCACCTACGAAACTTCCTAAAGGAAATGAAAGAAAAGGGCGAAATTCTAACCATAAAAGAAAAGTTCTCACCCAAATTTCAAATACCCGCTATAATTCAAAAACTAGACGGAGGACCAATTCTATTATTCAAAAAAGTACGGGGACATAAAAATCGAATAGTGGCAAACGTCTGCGGAACCCGGAAAAGAATCTGCCACGCATTGAAAACAAACAACGAAAACCTTTACTCGACGATTTTTGAGGCTTGGGAAAAGCCGTTACAACCAAAAATCGTTGAGGACGGCCCAGTGAAGGAAGTAATAGAAAAACCAAACTTACTCAAAATCCCAGTTTTAACCCACTTCGAAAAAGACGGCGGAGCCTACATAACTTCCGCAATTGTATCCGCCAAAAGTCCTGACGACAAAATTGAAAACGTATCCATCCATCGACTACAAATTCTGGACGAAAATCACCTGGCTATCCGCCTCGTGCCAAGACATTTATTCAAACTCTGGAACCTAGCCAAACAAGAAGACAGAGACCTCGACATAGCCATATCTATAGGTGTCCATCCAACAATACATTTAGCTGCCAGCTCACCACTCCCCTTTGGAATAAACGAATTTGCTGTGGCTAATGCCCTCCTCGAAAACAAACTTCGGCTAATTCAATGCCACTACGTTAACGCTAACGCTGTAGCAGACGCCGAAATAGTCCTAGAAGGAAAGATGTCCACAAGAAAACAAACGTTAGAAGGATCACTAGTCGACATAACTGGAACCTACGACATTCAACGTCAACAGCCTATAATCAAAATCATCAACACAATGCACAGAGAAAACTACATTTATCAAGCACTCTTGCCCTCGGGAAGCGAACACAAACTTTTAATGGGCTTACCTCGCGAAGCCCTAATATGGCGTTCCGTGTCCAATGTGGTTCCAACAGTAAAAGCCGTAAACCTTTCCACCGGCGGGTGCGGATGGCTCCATGCTATAATATCCATCGAAAAACAAACCCAAGGCGACGGCAAAAACGCCATACTTGCTGCTTTTTCCGCTCACCCCAGCCTTAAACATGTAATAGTAGTAGACTCTGACATAAACATTTACAATCCAAACGAGGTGGAATGGGCAATTGCAACCAGATTCCAAGCGGACAAAGATTTAATAGTAGTCTCCAACGTTAGAGGATCAACCCTTGATCCCTCCGCAGACCAAGAGAGCGGCACCACCACAAAAATGGGTATAGATGCGACTCGTCCCCTCGCAAAACCCAAGGAAAAGTTCATAAAAGCCCAAATACCCCTAGATCCGGAAACAGAAAATTTTCTGCAACAATTGAAAACTTAATTTTCATACAGATTTCTACACATTAACCAATAAATAGTCAATCCATTAATACCCTTTGATGAAATTGCCAAGGCAAAAAAGGGAAAAAGCTAAAAAAACGTTGGGGAAGGAAAGGGAATTGTCGCTAAAAGTAGAAGATCTCATGGTTAAAGATGTAATCACCGTGGACGTAAATATCACAGTCCGAGAAGCAGCCCAAATAATGAACAAATTCGAAATAGGATGTTTACTCGCCGTAGACAAGGGGAAAGCGGTGGGAATAATAACCGAACGCGACTTGCTCAAAAGAATAGTTGCTGAGTCCCGTAGCGTAACCAAAACAAAAGTAAAAGATGTCATGTCAACCCCCCTAATAGTAGTTGAACCCAACATGGAGCTAGAAGACGCCGCCAAACTAATGTTTGAAATGAAGATTAAAAAACTCCCAGTAGTTGAAGGAAAACGCTTAGTTGGATTGATAACACTAACAGATATTGCCCGATTCCAACCACAAATAATGAAAATTCTAAAGCAACTATCCAAAAGACAGGCAATGCCTAAGAGAATGCAGAAGATAGTAAACCACTATGTAGTATAGTCTAACTCAATCTTAACCGCAACACCTCGCCTAATCAAAATCCTAGCATTCTCAAAAGGCAAAGTAGCCACATCCTCCGCCTTAAATGGACCATAAGTTCGCATATCTGCTCCAACAATAGCTGGGACATCCTCCAAAAAACGAAGCACCATCATACTAGGCTGCTCTCTCAGGGGCTTCTCCATTTTACCCATCAAAACTTTGTCACAGAAAGACTCAAAATCCTCGAACAGTGAAACCAACCTCTGGCTCCACCTCTGTTCTTCTAAAGTCAAGACATTTTCAGGAATTTTTCTATCTTCCAAAGCTTTTCGAACTATTTTTTCCCACCGTAACCATAGCAACTCTTTAACCATCGCCTCAATGTTCTTAGTTTTTCGACGTAAAACCTTGGCTTTAACGCTTTTCTCATCAAGCATACGACCCTCCTTCCTCAACTTTCTCATATACTCTGCAATTTTAACATAGAAATTCTCTGGAAGCTTTTGAACTTCCCTGTTCTTTTTCTCCTTCAACCAAGCATCATAAAGCAATTCATACATTCTCATCCGCTACCCTAGCTACGCCCTTACACAAAAGCAACACAGCTACAGCTGTAGGCAATTCAACCCACTCATCACGTAAAGGGCCAAAAAGCTCGTCGCCAATTTTAATCTTAGGGCTTTCCGTAACAAAAACCTTTACTGTCCCCTTCCTAAAGGCAATTCCCTCCCTGAATGGGTCAAACTCTTCTATATGCGAAAGGTCCACCCTTGTTTTCTTGAAACCGGTCTTCCCATGCAAGGTATTTTCAAGCCTTATCAAACGATGAACATCCGTAGTTACCACAGTGTCAACTTTTGCCGATTGCAAATTTATACTTCCTGCAACCAGTTTTTTCCAGCTTTCTAACCCAACTCCCCTAATGATCCCCCAGGGGCCTTCCATATTCCAGCTTTCAAGAATTTTATCTCTATTCTTTAACAAAAGTTTTGCAACCCGGCGTGATAATCCTAAGCTTTCCAGCTTTCTTTCAGAAGCATCCAAGATTATCTCATAAACCCCTCGGGCTAATCTGCCCCTCCATCCAAAATCTTCCAACGAAGGCCCAACTACACGTGCTATCCCATAACCTTTCAAGTTTTCCAAGCCATGAAACTTTGCGTCCAATCCCAAACCTAAAACATAATCCACTATTTCCTTCCGTGCTGCTGACCCTAAACTCCAAACAGCTTCACTTTCCACATGAACATGATAACCTCTATGTCCAGAGAAAAACACTCGCACCTCACCTTCTGAAAACCCAAAGTCCTCAAATAGCATATCTAACAGCTTTAAAACCTCAGCCTTAGCCGATTCTAAACAAACCTCACAAGCCCAAGCCTTAACCTTAAATCTTTCCCCTTTACAATGCGGGCATCTTTCTGGAGCTGCGCCTTTCCCGCCGAAACCGCAACCACCACAAATCCAAACGTCATGCATCTTTCTGCAGGGTGTCGAAATATGATCAGCATCAATATCAAAAATCAAATCTGCACCCAACCAGCCCTTCTCATCCATAGGCGCTTCTGGATGTTCATAAAAAGCACATGAATAATGAACATCAGAGGGAGTAAACTCGCATAAAAACCTTTGCAGATCCTTCGAATTCTCAAAACCTTTATGTCTTACCATTCCTTCACTGAACAAAAGAAATCCAAACTCACGTTCTTCAAAACGTGAAGGCATAGGAACTTTTCCTTTTAGATAATACTCTTGGAATTTTCTTTGAATAAAGCTTAGCTGACTTAGCGTTTTCTTCATTTCTCTCAATTAAAATGATTGTAAGCTACGGTAAATTGTTATCTGTTTCGTAGCTTATGAATCAACCAATATAATGCAAAAAAAGGATAATAGAAAAAATATCTTAGTCTACGAAAATTCATAAGTCCAAGCTTAAATTCTAAAGAAATCAATTCAACATTGTTTTTCAAATGCCAATCCTCAGGTGGTTTAAAGTGTAAACAATAGACATCTTCGCCGACAATTACGTTATAACCTTTCTTTCTAATCCAATCTATAATATAAGAATCCTCAAAAACATGAAAACGTGATGGAATTTTAATATCTTTAACTAGGCTTGTCCGGATTAGGATATCGTGCGTGCCTCCGCGAGCTTTGAAGCATTTTAATGCAACTAACCCTAAAAGTTTGAATAAAAACCCGCTTTTTGTTTTTGGAATTACATCTAGATTCAGTCCCCAAACCGCTCCAACATTTTTCCCCAAGTACTTTCGGGCCTTATTAAACCAACCTCTACAAAGAACAACATCACTGTCAACAAACATAAACCATTCAGTTTCAACTTCACGGATGCCTCGTTCACGTGCCTTAGCTCTAGTTCCTCTCTTTCGAATTATCTTAACATTTCCGTATTTTTCATTGAACGTGTCTACTATTTCCATCGTTCTGTCACTGGAAAATCCGTCGATTACGATCAACCGATTAACCGGAACATTCTTGTATACACTAGTCAGACAATTCTCCAGTAGATATTCGCTGTTTTTTGTGAGAACCACTACATCCACCTTTCCTTTCATGAACCCCCCTCTGTAACAGTTAACATTTAATCATAATTTATTGTCCTCTAACGCAAAGAAAATTATGTGTTGTAGAAAAATTGTTATTACTAATAATATAGCCAAGAGAAATGAACTAATGTTCAATGTATAAATCGCTAACAGCTGAGCGAAGATGAAGAAATTCACGCCGAAGTAAAGTATGTATCCTCTATGGCCCTGGGGTTGACCAATTAACGCCTTACATATTTTGCTTATCCTTAAGTAACATTTCCAACATAGCTTACTCAAAAGAAAATGGACTATAACGGGTAAAAGAACTATGGCAACCATACACTCTAATGGGATCGACATCATCTTAACCGAAAAAGGTGCAAAGGGTACCGAAAATCCGATAATAAAATATGTCAAATCTAAATAGGGAATGACAAACAACGAAACTGCAATTAGTGGAAAAACGCTATACTTGTGCGTAACGAAAGCAAAAATTATTGAAGGCAAAATCCAAAGAATACATTGAGGGGTAAGTTGGGGATAGGTCAAATAGAAAATCAATAGAACCCCGATGATTATGTCGTTAAATGTTGGGAAAAAGTCTGAAGCGGACTTTTCCTTTTTTAACTTGAAGTAAAAAGCCCCTAGTAATAAAATGTAAAGAGGAGTAAATGTATATAGAAAGAAGTTTGGAACGGCATGTATAAGTTTTAGGTGTTCGAAAACACGCCACACCACTGGACCAAAAAAAGTTGTTAAGCTTGCCCTATCTTCTCCCCCTCCCCCAACTTTTAACCTAAACGCCAATATTTGCTTTAGATAACTTGTGTCTCCATATAAAATATGGGGAGCAGTCATTAATAAAATAAAGGTGCCAAATCCTAATATAAAAATTAAAACAGCTTTTAACATTCTCTCAGATTTTTTCATTTCTTTGTTTGTAAGAAGATAGGTCGCTATGGATAGAAATGGGATGAATCCTAATGTGTACCATTTAACTCCTAACCCCCAAATTAGTGACGTCAAAAAGAATTTTTTTCCTATTAAGAAATATAACCCGAGAAGCATAAAAACAACTGCCAAGGAATCGAACATCCCCCAAATTGAGGAAAAGAAAATACTTAACGGATTAAAGGCGAAAATTGTCGCGGCTAGTTTTGCTTGAGCTTCTTTTACCTTTATTTTTTCACAGATTCTGTAAATTAAGTAGGCTGATGCGAGGTCAGACAGAATAAGTGGAAGTTTTATGAACAAAACTTCAACCGCTAATATTGGCTGGAAGTATACCCTAAAATCGGGTAGGCCAACCTTCCTTAATACGATGTATGGTGCATGAGAAATAAGCAAAACGAAAAACCATAAAGGTGGAGATGTCCAAGAATAGAATAAACTCAACTCGCCTTCCTCGTAAAATACTCTGACTGCACGTTTACATCCTAGAACATCGAAGTTGTGGGATGTAAAAGGCGCTATGGAAATTCTTAATAAGAGTCCAAGAATGAGAATTGAACGTAGGGAATATTTGCCTCGGTTCCCAAGGAACATCATTGGAAGAATGAACAGAATAGATAAGAAGTAAACACTTAAAAAGTAAAAACCTTGGTCGAAGGATTTCTCTTGGCTTGGTTCTCGGCCTTCTTTCTCGTACACAAAAGCTAAATTGCGAATCTCCACATGTTCAATGAAATTTTTTGGCCGTTCAGTATTGCTGTGAAAATCTGTAACTAAAATTTCAATAAATTCAACCCATTCGCGCCCTTCATATTCAAGTTTCTTTCCTTCATGAACTTGAAGGTTAGCTAGCTTTAGCAGTCCAGACTCCGAATCTAATGTCCATTTTCCAAGATGGTGATATGCTATGCGGTTATTTATTGTTGCAGTTTTTATGATTTCAACATTGGATAGCTTTTCTGTAGCATTAAGCTTTTCCAAAGCTTCCGTAATGTTGATTGTATTAACGCTTAAAGTATATACGAAGTCCTGTGATCCGTTGACCGAAATTTGAAGCGAAAGTAAACTAGGTTTTGAATCAAATACTCTCTGCCGTAGATACATGTGAATCATGTTTGCAGGGGGTTCGATTTTAAGAACAAGCTTTTCTCCATCTCTTTTCTCAAAAACGTTACATTCAACTAAGGTCTTTTCTCCACTTTGATTTTGGTACATTCTATAGGCTTTAATTTGAGTGATGTCAGAAAAACTACCCACTTGGAAGTATGTTCTATTCGGGTATTGACCTCGTAACAGAATTGCTCCAAATATGAGAGAACTTGTCAAAATGGCAATTAACCAAATATATTTTCGTTTCATGTTTTGCGACGTTTGTTTCACCTCTTATAAAGGTTTTAAAGCTATTTCTTGTTTCCTAACAATTTTATTCTCATAAACAGAAACAGTAACAGAGTTAAACCGTTTACTATCCGTCTTATTCCGTATTTTGAGTGCCCATACCTCCTTATTTTCAACGAAACTTTCACTTCTGTAATTTTATAGCCTAAGAGGGCACATAATGTGATTAGGTATCGATGGATTCCTTCCCACCAAGTGAATTCACGTATTAGTCTTTTAGCTACCTCCCTACGGAATGCCTTAAATCCACAATTAAGATCATGAACTCCGCTCTCTCCTAATACTTTCTCAGTTAAGGTATTGTAAATTTTTGATAAAATGGTCCTGGTGGGGGCATATTTATCGAAATCTCTGCATCCATTTACAACATCATATCCTTCTTTGATGGGTTCTAATAGTCGTCTTATTTCGTGAGGGTCGTATTGTAAGTCGGCGTCCATCATCACAACTATTTTCCCTCTCGCATATTTAAACCCAGAACGGAGAGACAAGGATTTTCCCTTTTTGCATTGATGTTTCAGAACGGTTATTCTACTGTTTTCCTGTGCTATTTTCTTTGCAATGGAAAAGGTTCTATCTTGGCTTCCGTCGTCCACAAGGATTATCTCAAAATCCTTTTCTGATTTTTTTAGAGCCTCTGTAGTTCTTCTTAATAGTTCTTGTATGTTTTCTTCTTCATTATAGGCTGGAATTACAACAGATACTGCTGGCTGCTTCATGAAAAGGAACCTCAGTTATTTTGGTTCGTTATGCGATATAACGTTTCTTCAAATTTTTTAAGAGTAATGGCCCAGTCAAATTTTCTTCCCCAATCTCTTGCATTTTCAGACAGGCGTTCTCTTAATTCATTGTTTTTTAAGATTTGACATATCTTTTCTGCTAGGATTTTCGGTCTTCCATATGGAACAAGGTATCCTGTTTTGCCATGAATTATAGAATCTTTTAATCCCATAGTATTGGTTCCAACAGCGGGCGTTCCACAAGCTGCGGCTTCAATAGCAACTATTCCAAATCCCTCTTTTATAGATGGAATGACAAGTAACCAAGCCTTCTCTAAAAGCCTGATCTTCTCTTCTTCTGGGACATAACCATGGAAGAAAACTTCTCTTTGTAATCCTAAACTCTGTACATGTTTTTCGAGTTTTGCCCTATAGTTTCCTTCACCAACTATCGATAATTTCGCTTTTTTGACTTCTTTAATTACATAACCCATTGCTTGAATCAAATAGTGTATGCCCTTGTATCTTTTTAGTCTTCCAATGTATAATATTAGAGGAAAATCTGCTTTTGTAGAGGGGCTATAACGGTACTTATTGACATCTATTCCAGGGGGGATAATTGTGATGTTCTCCTCTGGAATGCCATGTTTGACAAGTTCAGTTTTGACGCTTTGAGAAACTGTAATAAAGGGTATGCGACGGTAGAATGTCAGAGTTAATTTTTCAAGGAGATAAATAGTTGTTGCCGTAAACTTGTTAAGTTCTTCAAATAACACTTCTTTAGCTGTTTGATGAATAAAAGCTACTTTTGGCATCTTCATATAAATAGGGGTTAGCCAAGGAATGGCGTTTATTTCGTCGATAACTAAATCGTAATCACTCATTTTAGACCTTTTTAATAACTTTAGTGGTGTTTTCATATATACGCTGTATCGGTTACCTATTCGTAGGATCTTTACCCCATCAATAATGTCTTGCATTTTCCCATCTGAATAGTTTGCACATATTAGCGTAACTTTGTGTCCTTTTTTAACAAGATATTGTGCAACCCTGTGAGTATAGTAGGTACCTCCTCCGGCTAATGGGTTGGTTATATCCTTCCAGTTAAGTATTAGAATAGAAAGAGATTCCTTCAAAGATATCCCCTTTCCCTTTGATTTAATTCTCTGGTTGCAGATATGCCAAAATTTGCAGATCTCCAGGGTATGCTTTCACGTTTTTTATCAATGCTAAGGAACCGGCTTGCTTTCCTGATTAAAAGATTCTGAATTTTCACAATGCCCCAGCGAACTCTTTCTATTAACCTAAACCTTTCGATGGTAACAATGATCAATAAATAGGTGAAAATCCATGAAATAAAATATAATTCTCCAATGTTGTTATGAAAGAAACGAGCTTCAATTTCTCCACTATTCTTTAGAACCATAAAATAGGAGACTATTCTTAAAACATTAGTTGCATATGTGCCCGCGGCTCCTACGATGAAGTAAACTAGCTTCCGTAAAACTTGGATATTCGATCTTTTAAACAAGAGCAAAGTTATTACCGTGTAGAGGAATAGGCTATGAACTCCTGCGCAAGGCCATGCGATAGCTACCCTTGGAAAGTCTCCGTGAAGCATTATTGTTGGCATAGCGTTTGGCCCAGGGGTGTAGTGTAAGCTGAAGTTGTAGCCTAGGATGTCAAGAATAGCAGCTGCACATGCAGCAGTCGGTAGTGCTAGTAGTTCAAATGGTTTGAATATTCCCTGGGGATAAAAAGTGTCGATAGCGTATATAAGACTCATCCCTACCAGAAGGCTTAAGGAAATGGAGAAAAATTCTAGTCCTTCTCTCTGGTAGGAGAAGATTATTGCCGCTAAGAAAGAGAAAGCGAACACGAGGTACTCTATGCTTAGTGCCCAATGAAACGTTAGGGCCCATCTGGTGAACCCTAAACTTTGACCTGTCTCGAGAACTAGCTCGTTTACTCCCCCAAAATTGACACTTAAAACATACAAAGTTGGAATAATCGCACAAATAGAAAATGCTAAAATCTTGGAAAGGCTTCTTGGTCGTTTTTCTACTATGAATTTCCAATCGATTATGGATTCTATGACTATAAGCCAGAGAAAGAACAAGTAGAACGTTCTACCCTTCCATGTAGAAATGAAACGAAAATCATGATTAAAAGCTGTGAAACTCTCCATATCTAGGTAATCCAAAGTCATTAACATGAAAATCGGAATAGCAAAGAGAGCTAACAAAAAAATGTGAAACCAGTTTCTCCTTAATTTTCCACAAATATTTTTTCCTTTTAGCTGCATAATTGTTGTCCACAGGATATTGGAATGTCAGAGCTATCTTTATAGAGAGTTTTTATTTAAGGTTTCTAGGTAGTAAGCGGCTAAAATTTAATGCATAATTTTTCTCTTTATGAAGTTTTTGTATCTTTCATCGGTCTCTATTGCACCTTGCAGTAGGGGAGATTCTTCTAATGTTGCTAAGTACCGTATGTCCTTGGGTAGGCATTCGCCTTTGATTCCATCTCGGGCTTCCAGCAGTTCCACATTCCACTTAGTGTTAGCGCTTTTTCTTACTTCTTCGAAAAGTATCCCATGTTTTTCGCATATTAGGCGAAGTTGTTCCACAAAGGCTATTTGCACGAACCGGTAAGCATTTTCGGTTATTTTAGCGAGTTCTGCTACTTCAAGGCTTGACACTGGATATAACGGGATATCCATTGATTCATAGAAGCTTTTAGCTCTGATTAGGCTTTCATAGTTTAATGCGCCTATTACCCTTACCTGCTTTACCCCGTGATTGTGAGGGTCCCCCGCCCAGAACCTATGTGGAACATGTGCTAAATATACCTCGTCAAACATTTCTGCTATCTTTCTACAAGTGCCTACTGCAACTGTGCTTTCGATACATATGAGGGGCTTGTTTTCCTTTTTCTCGGCTATTTTTTGGCAAGCGTCAAAAACGTTAGTCATGTCTGGTTTTCCATTTTTCCAGCCAGTATTAACACATACCACATATATATTGCATTCAGGTACTTCAGACCATTCGGAAAATGCGGTTACAGGATTAAGCTGAGATATTTTTCTGGGATCTATATCATAACCATAAACTGGAAAACCGTGTTCATGAATATAGGAAGCAGTTGGGCGTCCTACATTACCTAGTCCTATAACGCATACTCTAAGAGAACCTGGATTGATGACCGTTTTTTGCATTTCCCCTCCTCCTCTCCCAGTTTCGTAAATAAGTTCTGTTTACTTTTGGCACTCCTATATCCTCTTTTCCTGACTTAACTTTTTCCATTTTAGAGTGGGTTCTTTAAAAGTGTTGCGAAATGAAGGTCTGCGATTTTTGAGGATTTTAACGTTTTTGTCTTATTTTTCGTCTGTAGTAGGCAAGCGGGTGTTTCATTTTTTTGCATGTTTCGTCTTTAGTGTGGCATATTCCATGGGTTTGGAGGGTTTGGCATTTTGGTGGGGTATAGCGGGTTCTAGAGCCTTTAATTCCGGCTATGTGTTCTACTTGGTATCGGGTCATTCTTTCGTTGAAGTCGGTGGCTTGGCGGAATAGGTTGATTACGTCTTCGGTTGTCATTCCTGTGTTTAGTAAAAAGGATGTTAGGGCGAATCTTCCTATGTGTGAGAGGTGTTTTCCTGCTAGGGCGTCTTGGTATAGTTTTTTTATGCAGGGTGGGAAGGCTTCGATTACTGTTTCTTTTGGTAGCTCTTCAAGTTTTAGTTTTGTTTTGTGTTTGATTAGGGTTTGTTTGAGTTTTTCTATGTGTTCGGCTATTTTTGGTGGTAGTTTTAGGTTTTGGGGTTGGAGTTTGTTTTCGATGTATTGGCGTATTTCTTCTTGGAGTAGTCGGCATGTGCGGTTTTTTGATAGGTATACGTGGCCTTTTTGTAGGGTGGTGTTTAGGAGTTTCCATTCGGGTTCGTGGAAGTGGGATGTGTTCTTTAGGTAGTCTGTGAAATGTAATGAGAATGTTTGGTTTGTTTTTTCGTTTGGTTGGAGGAGTTTTATTTTCCATTTGAAGTGTTTGGCTATTTGTAGGATTTTTTGTTCGTTTTCTTCTTTTAGATGGTTGTAGATGGTTTTTGCTTCGGCTAGGGCGTATCGTTTTTTTAAGTACTGGTCTCCTATTGCGGTTATTATCATCATTGCGATTGGGAAGGATGGGATTTCTATTTCGTTTCTGGCTGGTTTTCCCGTGTTGCCCAGTAGAATGGCGTTTTTTATTCGTTCTTCAGCCCTTTTGAGTATGGGCGCGTATTCGGGGCTTGTTAGCTCGTTTATGTCTAGGTTTAGGTTTTGGATGTAGCGTGCTGTTTGGGGTAAAAAGGGATACTTTGCCAGGTCGTTTTCGGTGAGTTCTACACGGTAGCTTCGGGTCTGCATTTTTCTACGGGCTATTCAGCTTCTATTCTTGGTGCCAGGTAAAAGGTTAGCCTTCCTTCTTGGGATTGTTGGAAGTCTATTTTTATTGGCATGTCTGTGGAAAACTCGAGGGTGGCTATGTCGGAAGATGCTCCGCCTGTTTTTATTATTTCCGCAAGATAGCTTAGGCTGAAGGTGGCTTTGGATGGTTCGGTGACCTCTAGGTCTAGCAGTGCATCGCTTCCCTTTTTTAGCTCTATGGTGGCGCCCATCAGGTCTCCTGAGGCATGCATTACGATTTTTTCTGGGTCTGCCTCTAGTCTTACGTGGTCGCTTACTAGTTCAGCGTCAGTTATTGCATCGCGAATTCCGTCGGTTGTGACTTTTGCTTTTACGTTGAACGTGAGCTTTGGTGTTGGAACTTCTTCTTCAGAAACCTCTAATGTGGGCATTTGGAACACTCTTGTGTATTTTCCGAGGATGGTGATTTTTAGTTTTCCTGTTTGCTCGTCTAGGGAGAGCTCAACGGATTCGTTTTTTCCGGCTCGCTTCAGCAGTTTTAGGAGTTCGCCTACGTTTATGCACATTTTTATTGGTTCTGTGCTTACATATTCGTCGAAGACCGTTTTTGGCCATTCGAAATCCACCATGGCCACTCGGGAAGGGTCCATAGCCCGGAGTTTTATTCCGTCTGGTTCTATGCGGAAGGTAGCTTCATCCACTAGGATGGATATGGCTGATACCATGTCGCGTAGAAGCTTGGAGTCTGAGACCTTCAACTTAAACATTATAGGATTCTCCTCTCAACCCTTTTGTAATGGTTGACGGATTATTTTGGCTTCACGGTTATATAAAAGATTTTAAAAGCCAGAAGGCTATTCAAAGCGCTTTCCTCTGTCATTAGGGTTATAAGCTTGGATATGGCAGAATATTATAAAGTTCCTGGGGAATGGTCTTTTGCCTATAGAGAGACGAAGGACAAGATATGACATTTATGCCGACGTAATAGAAGTTGTTGCCAAGAAGGGGTTATGTTCTTTGACGAGGATTTCCTATGGGGCAAATATGCCTGTGGACAGGGCTAAAAATGTTCTACGGTTTTTAGTTTCCCATGGCTTTTTAAGAGAATACAAAGTAGGTGATTCTCGGAAATATAGGGTAACTAAATGGGGTATGGAATATTTAGAAATATATAAGCGTATGCGGAAGTTCTTTGCGGCACTAGAAGAGGAATAGTTACAATTTGTAATTACAAGTAGTGATCCTTCAATGTGCGTTGTTTTTAAATTTCCGGGATACGCAATGGACTTTTGAAGAAATGAACGACTACGCAGTGGTATCTAATAAGCTTGGAAAAAAATACGGAGATAAATGGGGACTCACGAATGCTACGTTTACAGTTAAAAAAGGAGAACTAGCTGTTATTGTTGGACCTAATGGTGGCTGGCAAGACGACCACCATAAAGATACTTACAACGATTCTCCGTCCCTCGAAGGGAAACGCTGAAGTTTTAGATTTGAACATTCTTAAAGACCATAAAGAAATAAGGAAAAGGATAGCATATTTGCCTCAAGGGTTTGAGATAAATAGAAACCTCACTCCTTTGGAATCGATTAAATGGAACCTCGTTTTAAGGGGTTTTTCCTTATCAGACGCAAAACTTCAAGCGAAAAAATGGATTGAGCTCATGAACTTGTGGAGTTGCCGAAACAGAACCGGGTGGACATTGAGTGGAGGACAGAGACGCAAGGTGACGGTTGCCATGGTTCTTGCTACAGAAGCCGATGTTATTTTCTTGGATGAGCCAAGTGCGGGTTTGGACGTTGAAGCACGTCACATTACGTGGAGGGTAATAAGGAAAACCGTTGAAATGGGCGTCACGATAATATTAACAACTCATAACATGAAGGAAGCAGAAACCATCGCTGACGTGGTTATCCTAATTAACAAGGGTGAAACAGTAATCGAAGACGAACCTCAAAGGTTAATTAATTCTCTACCGAATCGGTACAAGGTTATAGTTAGGAAGAACTGCCTTACAGACATTAGTTCTTCACAAGCTATAGATTTAGGTGATAGAATAATCCTCTATGTAAAAAGCTACAGGAAGGTTAAGGGGATTCTATCTAACCTCAATGACCTGACTGGTGTTATTTCCGTTGAAAAAGTAGGGCTTGAAGATGCTTATCTCCACTTTATTTATAAAGGAGGAAATCGGGATGCGTAAAAAGTTCAGACAAATCTTAGGTATGGCGACTTTGAGTGGTAAGTGGATTCAGAGACAGCCGTTATGGCTGTTTCAAGGTTTTATATTCACCCTAGGTTTTGCCGTAACTTTATTTGCATGGGGGCGGAACTTGGCTTTGAAGAACTTAGTGGTGGCGTATTTCATTACTGGTTCTTGGGGCCTCGGTTTAAACATAATTGCACAGGGAATAGGGTGGGATAGGGTATATTACTTCTATGATTTTTATGTGGCTTCACCTGTAAGTTTGCCTATATACTTCATTGGTAATGTTTTAGGCACTTTGCCTTTTCTACTAATAAACCTCGTCCCAGCTATGCTTATTGCCATGTTAATAGGTATGGATATCTCTTTTTTACCTCTACTCCTCTTATTATCCATAGTTTCCGTAATGATCGGAGCTTTTCTGTCATTATCCGTGATATTACGATTAAAGAATCCAACGAATATCTCTGCTATAACTAACCCCATGTACACTTTCACCACCATTTTGCCCCCGATTTATTATCCGTTAAGCTTGTTTCCATCAATGTGGAGGGAAGTAGCCTTGGTCATACCTACAGTCTCCCTTATGGAACTTGGACGTGTGGCTGCTCATATACCAACAGGTTGTGATCCTTCACTGTCATTTATTTCTCTGCTATTGTGGTTAATTCTATCTGCCGTGTTAGTAATAAAAAAGTTAAAGTGGGGGCTAGAATAATCATTCAGCAACCTAAATATTAAATAAATTAAGGAGAAGTAGAAAGGATTGAATAAAAATTCCTTTGTTTCAGAGAGAAAAACCATAACGTTGGGCTCGATTGAGGGTGACGTAGTTCTTAAAAGATACGTAACCATAAAGGGGAAGGGAACGCCTCCCAAAGTGGAGGTTTCTGGAACCGTTTACTGTGAAGGGCATAACACTTTTGATTGTGCAGTTGTAGCTGAAAACTTCGAAGCAGAAGGGGACGTAATAGTTCATGGTGATTTGAAGGTAAAGAAACGGGTTGAAGTTATAGATGGTCGCCTAGAAATTCATGGTAGAATGGTCGTACAACATGTGGATGTAGATGAAGCCCTATATGTGAGCCAAGATCTAATAGCGGAAGACATAGACGTAGGTGGAAGCCTAGGGGTCAATGGAACAGTAAAATGTGAAGATATCGATGTGGGCGGAAATTTCAAGGTTAGAGGAGAAGTTGACGCGGAAAAAGTAGATGTTGGCGGGACACTCTTGGTGGAGTCAAGAGCTAACATCAAGTCATTGAATGTGGGCGGTTTAGCAAAAGTTGGAGGTGGAAAAATAGGAAACATAAATGTGGGCGGAAGCTTCGAGTCAAACAATGTCTTGGAATTTAAAAGCATAAATGTTGGCGGAAGAGTACAACTTGCCAACAAGACCAAAGGAGGGGAAATCAAAGTCGGCGGCTCTCTTAAGGTTGAGGGCGATTTAGAATTCGAGCTAATTGATGTTGGAGGAAAGGTGAGAATAGCTGGTTCGGGCAAAGGTTGGGAGATAGATGTGGGAGGTAAGGTGGAAGTTGGTAATTCACTGAAGCTTACTGGAACCCTTGAGGTTGGCGGCAAAATCGAGGTTAGCAACGAAATAGTGGCGAAAAACATCGAGGTAGGAGGTGTGCTTCGCTCCAACAGAGTCGTAGCAGAAGAACGAGTGGAGGTCGGCGGTTCCATAATCACCTCTGAAGGATTACTCGCCCGTTTTGTCGAAATAGGCAGAAGAGGTAAAGTTCGCGGTTTCATAAAAGCCGAAGAAATAATCATTGGTAGAGATGCGCATGTAGAGGAAATCTACGGAAAGAAAATAACAATGAGAAGAGGTGCTCACGCCGAAAATGTTTATGGTGAAAATGTAATCATTCGGTCAGACTGCTACATAAGCGGAGAAGTGCAATTTACCAACAGGCTTGAACTAGGCGAAGACGTTTGGCTGGCTCAGCCCCCAAAAAAAGTAAGTAAACTACCTCTCCATTTATAAAAGATGCTTGTGAATGCTTTAGCTGTATTCTCTGAATGTGTATCCGCACCTAGTGCATCGGAAGAACTGTGTGGAAGATTCGTCGCTTCCACGGGTTTGAACCTGCCAAACGTAGGCTAAGTGGTTTCCACATTTGGGGCATTCTATTCTCTCCGTGGGCATAGTGCGCAGTTTCTGCGCGTCCTTACCTATGACTGCCACTAGCTTTTCGGGCGTGTGCTGGATTACCTTGGCAACTTTAGGCGTAACCTCGCTGCTCGAAAGGGTTTTCTTGTAATTGCATTTTGGGCAAGAAAGAGTTGTTGATGATTTTTTCCCCTTCTTCTTTGTCGGCACGAGTCTGGTTCCACATTTAGGGCAGAATTCCATGACGGCTTCACCGGTGTCCGTTTCCTTTTCCTTAACATCGCCTCTTTTAAACCTTTTCTCCCTCAAATAATAATTAACACTAACTAAGTAAGACAACATGACAACAGGCGAAATGGAATATGAAGCTCACTAAAAAGGAACTGGCACAAATAATCGATTCCACCATGGTTAAGGCTACGGCTACCAGAAAAGACATAGAAAAACTCTGCGCTGAAGCAGTGAAATATGGCTTCGGATGCGTCTGTGTAAACCCCGTCTATGTTTCCCTAGCCGCAAAGCTGCTGAAAAACACGGCAGTCAAAGTTTGCTCCACCGTGGGCTTTCCACTAGGTGCTTCCACATCCACCGTCAAAGGCTTCGAGGCAAAAAAGGCAATAGAAGACGGCGCGAGTGAACTGGACATGGTAATGAACATAAGCGCCTTCAAATCTGGAAACTACGAACTTGTGAAAAAGGACATAGCAGAAGTTTTGGAAGTGAAAAAGACGCGTTCCTCAAACATACTTGTAAAGGTCATCATCGAAACAGCCTTTCTAACAAGCGAAGAAATTGTTACAGCATGCAAGCTTTGCAAGGAAGCAGGCGCAGACTTCGTCAAAACCTCGACAGGCCTGTTCGGTAAAGGGGCTACCGTGGAGGACGTTAAGCTTATGCGGAGAAC
>Ga0209426_1001009_pt1 | contig 20951 bp, 20 predicted proteins | sample Deesub1362B_J571_FD_187697 | JGI IMG/M metagenome (GOLD analysis project Ga0209426, IMG submission 187697) | Deep oceanic, basalt-hosted subsurface ecosystem from Juan de Fuca Ridge flank, Pacific Ocean, CORK Borehole 1362B_J2.571 (SPAdes)... ...
GCTGCGCGGCCAGGTGCGCCTGGTGCGCGGCGCGCTCGACGGCTTCCCGCGCTTCGTCGAGGGCGGCCGGGCGCTCCTCGAGGCGCTCGCGGCCATGCCAGGCCAGCATCGCGCCCAACAGCCCGATCGGCTTGTGCGGAGCATCCGGAATCCGCCGCCCGCTCACTCCCGCCCAGTCCCCGATGAGCGCGTTGAGATCGCGCGGGCTCCAGCCGTGCGCGGCCGGCCCGGCCAGGATCGCCGCCCACGCCGCCGCGCTGTGCCGGCGCGCCCACGGCGGAGCATGGGAATCGGCGCGCCACGCCCGCGCCAGGCCGGCGCCCCCGGCATCTGGTGCTCGGCGGCGCGGCGCGCCGCCCTGCCGGCGGCCCGCAGGGCCACCGGTGCCGGTAGTAACCACTTGGTTAGATGAGTGTTTATCCCTAACGGGACCGCTACGCGGGTGGGGTGACAGCCCAGACACCAAGCCGGTGAGCTGCCGGTTATCGTGCAGCGCCCACACACTGGCCCAGCCCCGACCCCGGTCGCCCACCCGCCAGGACGCCAACCGCTCCATGCGGGTGCGCTGGCGACCGCGCAGCACCTCAGAGGCCACCCCCAACAGCCGCAGCACAGCATCGGCGCGCTGCACGGTACGTACCGAGTAGCCGGTATCGGCGGCCAGCCGCTCATTGGAGGGCCGGCAATTCCGGCCGGTGCCGTAATCGGCATAGCCCGCGCGGGCCGCAGCGACCGCCAGCAGCGCTCGGCGGCTGATCGGGTTACCCGGCATCAACGGGCGCACCGCGGTGTCATAGCGGCAGTCATAAGCCACCGCAACCGTGAACGTGGCCCACCGCTGCGCTCTCCCACTCCAACACGGCACCCCCGCATATGGGGCCTCACCGAGCTCGAGCACGATCACCGCGGCGATCGCGCGGCAGTTGGCGGCCAACAACGCGCCGGCGCGCGGGCCCGTGCGGGCCACACCGCGGCGTGGTCGGACTGCGGTGCATCCTCGATACGGGATGGCGCACAAATCCACACGTGGTGTGGACAAAAGTTGATCACAGTGCGCGGCGTTGTCTGGAACAGCTGACAGGTATGCGCTACCGTGAGACGAGTCGCTCAAGACACGTCCCTTTCAGGGGCAACGGGTGCGGACCCGGAACCGAGCTGGTAACTCGGCTTGAACCCTCAGACAGGGCCCCGCTAGCGCGGGGCCTTTGTCATGTCAGCGGGGTGGTCCGCACGCTATGAAGATGTCGCGGGGGTGCCGACTCTCGGGCCGGGAGCTAGATAGCGAGCAGCAGGACCTCCCGATCGAGGTGACGTACCGCTTCGGTGCGGCCAGTCGCGATAGCGAGCAAATCGGCGGCAGCCGAACCCGCAGCGATGGAATGCCTTGCAGCGCAGTCACGAAGAACCGCGTAGACCTGCGACGGGACGCGCAACTTGGTGGGTCTGCTGCCGTCGTCGCGGGCCGCGGTAGGTCGGCCGCCACTGGGTGCAGGTGTGGGTGCCGCGGGTAGGAGTGCCGCTTGGTGAACGTCGCGGGCAAGGGCCGGATAACCGGTGGCGATGGCCAGCAGGTCGGCCGACAACTGGCTAAGGCTCGTGCCGTGGTCAGCGGCTCGAGCCTCAAGGTCTGTGTAAACAACCGCGGCGATCGGGGCGAGAACTTGATCACGGGCACCCTTGTGCGTGCTACGTGATTGAGCCATGCGGTGATCATTCCTGCGACATAAAGACTTACCGGGTAAGACACGCCGTCAAAGCGTGACCTTTTCGTGATGGAGAGCCCGCCGCCGAAGCACGCCTGCGAGCGACAATTTCGGGGGAAGCTGGTGGTGTACGAGGTGCGTCGGTCTGGCCGATGCGGCTTGAGGGAATTGCGCCGGCGCAAGACTCGTTGCATACTGGTGCCATACCGCCCGTCCCCGGAAGGGGGCGGGTTTTCACTTTGTGGGCCAGTTTCACCAGGGTAGAGGCTTATGGACTCCCCCGGTTGGGTCGGCGAGCTGGCAGGCCCTGAAGTCGGCGTCGGCCATTTGATACCACCAGTGGTTTCCGGCTCCGGTGGTGGCGGGCGCGCTGAGTGAGGTGGCGGTGTATCCGCGGGTGGGGTTGACCAGGCCGAGCGGAACCAGTTGGCGCACTTGGTCGATGGGGAATTTGAGGTCTGTGTCGTTGCTGATGACCACCGCACCTTCGATGGGCTTGTGTCCTGGTTGTCCTTTGAGGACATCGAGGAGGAGGTGGGCGGCCACGTTGACGTCGGAGCCTTTCTCTTCTCGGCGGGCGACGGACACGATGAATCGGGCGCGGGGCTCGTCCTGCCCGGCGTCGTTCTTGATCATGACGGGGCCGCCGGGTGCGGTGAGGATCGGTCGGCCGCGCCTGTTGGGTGTGGCGAGCGGAGCGCGGGCGGTGCGGGTGACGTAGTTGCCGTACTCGATGTGGTCGACGATGTTGCCTCTGGTGAGCGCAGCGAGGTAGGCGTCCTGCTCGTGCTGCCCAACGGGGTTGTCGACGCCGGAGATGCGGGCGGTGCAGTAGACGATGCGCTCGACGGTGACGTTGGTCCACGGTGAGTGGTTGGTGATCAGGTCCGTGGCCAGTTGCCGGAGGTCCAACCAGCGCCACCCTGGGGTGCTGGGGCCACAGAGGAACTTGCCGCCGTAGTAGAGGTTGAACCCGTCGATGTAGACGCCCACTCGCATGAGGTGGAACGGTAGCGGCCGATTATCTCCTCCCTCGGGATGTGGCCTGAGGAAAAATTGTTTCTTTCTTGTCCCTTCCTCGTAGTGGCCGTCTTGTGCGGTGCGGTGTGGCTGTCAAAGGCTCGACCGTGGTCGACCGCGTAGCGGCATTGGCCTTGACAGCCACACCACACCGTTTCACCACAATGGGCGGCCCGTAGGAAAGGGGCAGCGCCCGGCACTACGACGGGCTGTAGCGGCGGCGATGCCGCTTGACCCGGCTTTCAAAAACTACAGAGTTTGTAACTTCGTAAACTACAGAGTTACAGAGTTACGGTCTTACAGACCGACAGACTCACGGAGTTCGATTTCTGTGGATCCTGTTAGGTCGGATTCTCGGCTCAGCAATAGGTCGATGGCCACTCTGATGAGGGTGTTTTCGGTAATCCGCTCGCCCCTACCTGCGCGGAGGCGGTTGAGGCTTCGGCTGAGGTCGCTGAGCTGTCCGTATTGGTCGGCGCGCAGGCGGGTCTCTTTGCGTTCGAGTTCGTCGTAACGGACCCATTGTCCGGGTGTGGGCTTTCTTGGACTGCGGCGCGCTGGCCTGCGAGGAGTGTGGTGGGCGGGAGTCGATGCGGCTGTTTCAGACGCTACCGGAGCTGTTGCGGCCGCCGGCGGCGGGTTGGGGGCTGATTCGGGCTGTGGCGACAGGTCGACGGTGACCCGTTCGCCGAGGGTTGCGAGGTCAACTTTTCGGCCTGCCATCACTGTCCTCCTGGGTTTCGTGCGGAGACGGCCAACTGTGTGTGGCGTCCGATCGGGGTTCGCCAGTCGGCGAACATTTCTAGGGCGACGGCACGGTATTCGCTGGCGGCCTCGATGGAGTACCTGTCTCTCGGGTACTGGGTGACCACGAGGCCCTGGGCGGGGGCATAAGCGTGCGCAGATAGCAGCCGGGTGGATGCCCGGAACCGGTGTATCCCCTGCTCGTCGAGCATTCTGAAGGCATCGTCGCGCATGCCTGCGGCGCGGCCGTCGATCTTGTTGCACAGCACCCGGTAGGGGACGCCGCTGGGGGCGATGAGTGTGCGGACGGTGCGGATGAGCGGCTCGACGGATAGCGGCGCGGGCTCGGTCGGGATCACGGCGTAGTCCGAGCTGGCGAGGACGGTCTTGAGGATTGCGCGCCCTTCAAGGCTGCCGGGGGTGTCAACGAACACGACGTCGTATCCCTCGGCCTCAGCCTTGTCACGCAGCCCGCCGAGCTGGGTGACATCGGTGGCGGTCGCGAAGTCGAAGGGGCGGTGCTCATCGTTGATGTTGGCCGACCACCATGAGGCGGACGCTTGAGGGTCGACGTCCACAACGAGTGTGCGGGAAGCCTCTGCGGTGACGCCGGCCAGGCTCATGCACGTGGTGGTCTTGCCGACGCCCCCTTTTTCGCTCAGCACAGCTACAACCTGCATATTTCCTCCCGGAGTTCGTAAGTCTGTGAGTTTGTATATCCGTAAGTTACGAACGTACTGAGTTTCGGAGTTACAGACTAACAGAGTGACGAGTCTTGGCGCGCCCGAGTGGGCTTGGGCTACGGTGCGCGGCCCTGGGAAACGCGCAACTTCCCAAAGGAATCACTGGACCCCCTCCCATTGCGTGGGGGCCAGGGCGGAAGGACGCGCGATGACGCGGCGACGACAAGATGATCGGGACCAGGGCGACGACGAGGGGCGTCCGGTGTTGCGGTGGCTGCGACTCGCGCGCGATACCGCAAGTGGCCTAGTGCTGATGTACGAGCTGGTGGATCACCTGTACACCGTGGCGGGGTGGCTGGTGGGGTAGACGCGACCTGCACACCATCGACCACTAATCGGTTACTGGTCTGAGCTAAAAGTCCGGGCACCCCGTGGCATCGTCCCGGCGGTGATCCTTAACGAGCCAATTCCAGGGGGCCTCCCAATGAAGCTGCTGTCCCAATAACGAACGTTTTCGGGACAACGCGCCAAGCGGGTGAGATAGCCACACCGCGGTCCGCCACCGCGGTTTCAAGGCAGTCCGTGGACGCTTTAGGTTCGGTTGGGCGAGTTGGCGTCGTGCCAGGCAGCCCAAATTTCGGGGCGCAGGCGCCCGCGATCGGGCACCGGCAACCCGGCGCTGCGGGCCCAGGCGCGGACCTCCGCAGTGGACGGTGTCGGCGCGACGGATGCCTGGTCGAGTTCTGTGGCATCGATCGTGGCCGGTGAGATGCGTTGCAGTGCAGCATGTTCGGTGACTGCCCAGGTGTGGGCGGCGGCCAGGAATCGGTAGGTCCATTCCTGGGCGAGCTGGCGGGTCTCGCAGAACACGACGGGCACGTTCGGCCAGCGGATCTGCAGCTCGGCGAGCCCGTCAGCAATCAGAGCGGGGCGAACCCGGTCGAGTTTGAACAGTTGTGAGTAGCGGTCCTCGATCACGACCGCCGCCCGCGGGAGCGCGGCCAGCTCGCCGACCTGGTAGCGCAGCTTGCCGCCGGTGAGGCTGGCGACCAGATCGGCCAGCGATTTGCGCTCCACGCTGGCCACGAGCTGGCCGTCGATGACGATGCCGTAGTCCCCGCACGGTAGCGCCCGCTTCACCGTGGTGACCTGCTGGGTGGGGAATCGGTAGGCGTACTGCTCGTGGCTGTCGATCACGATCGCCAACTCCTCGATGCCGTGGGCGCGGGCGGTCGGGGTGCGCACGTTCGGGCGGGCCTGCTTGCGGGTGCGCGGTGACTGCCAAAACACCGCGTCACGGCCTCGTGCCTGGGTGAACACGAGTTGGGAGCGGTTGTGCCGGGATCGGTCGGCGATCACGTCGATCGCCGCGCCGCGCCGATGGCACGACCTCAGTGGCACTCGTTCGACGATTACCGGATCCTCGGGCCACTCCTCCAGCGGGACCGGGTAGGCGAACAAGGCCTTCTCCCGCGGCCAAGTCCCCGACGTGCGGAAAAGCAGGTCACCGCCAGCCAGCGGGACACGCAGCAACAGCCGCAGCCGGGACTCGTCGTCGGGATTGACCGCGATCAGCAATTCCGCCACAAGCCCTGAGTCTGCCGGGCCTGGCCCTCGGCGAGGCGAGCGCATCACCGCATATGCGGGGATGTCTTACGGGATAGGTGCCGGTGGCATCAACGCGTATGCGCAGGTGCCGCCCATATGGGTGCTATGGGGATATAGTGGTGGGGACGCCGATGCCATTGCGGTGAGCATCGGAAGTGAACCCCAGGAGATCCTGCCGGACGACAGGGCCTGGGGTTTCGCGTTTCTTGGGCTCCGACTCAGACGTCGACGAGCGTGACCTTCGACTCGATCAAGGCGTAGCAGTGCCGGTCACCGCAGCGCATTTGAGTGACCGCTCCACAGCAGGCATCGGCGATCCAGAGCATGGGTTCTGCTGGGCCACCGACATGGTCCATGTGAAGCCCGCCGTCGAGGATGCGCTTGCGGCGCAGGTAGTCAAGTGTTTGGTGGTCCCGTTGGTCATCCTTGCGGCCGCGTGATTCCAAGATCGCTTGCCTCACTCCCATCTTGACCAGCTCGGCAAGCATCCGCTCCATACACAGGCGCCGTTGACGTTCAGGGCGGCCGGTGGTGGTTGCCTCCGAACGCACGACAACGAGGTGTTCGACGCGGAGTTCGGCGATCGTCTTGGCGATGGTTGCTTGGCGGCCGCGGTCTTCGTCGCGCCAGTGAAGCTTGCGGTGCCTTTTGCTCACCAAAAGCCCGCGCATGGCTTCTCGCACGGCCTCGGCATGGGTTTCTTCGCAGATGGCAGCGCTTAAGATGTACGTCCCCGGGTCCATTGCCTGGTTAGAGCCGGATTCGTCGAGCCACGCCACGAAACCCGTCAACCTTGGACCGCCGCACCAAGGTAGCGGTAGGCAGTCGCGCGCCCGATCCCAAAAGCCGTAGCCAGTTGGGCTACCGGCTCCCCGGTCGCCGCCAGACGGCACAGCTGCTGTTGTCGCTCAGCACTCAGCTTGGGTGGTTTGGTTGCCGGCAAGTCCCGGGCGCGGCGGGACTCACGGGATGCGGCGCGGCGTTCACGGCCGAGCTCGAGCTCAAGCTCGGCCAACGTCGCCATAATGGCGGCGACCGCGCGCCCGGTCGAGGTGGCGGTGTCGATGCCTTCGCGCAAGGCGCGCAACAGGATTCGGCGCTCACCGAGTTCGGCGATGGTGCGGGTAACTTCGGCGACCGAGCGGCCGAGTCGGTCGATGGCGGTGACGACGACGGTGTCGCCGGCGCGGGCGTAATCAAGCATGGAGGCCAGCTCTGGCCGGGCTGTCTTGGCGGACCCAGAAAGTTTGTCGGTAAACACTCGGTCGGCATCGACGCCGACGGCGGCAAGCGCGGTCAGCTGCCCGTCGAGGTCCTGGCCGGTAGTGCTGACACGGGCATAGCCCAGAATCGAGGTCACCGGCAAACCGTCTCATAGCCTGCGGCACAGCGGATTCGAGACACGCCGGTGTGAGACAACAAACGAGACGGCACGCGGCAGCGCGAGCTGCAAAAACTTTTTTGGAATCATTCCAATTTGGCTCGTCCCGATTCTCTATAACCGAGACAGCTTCCGGTTGAGCTGAAATATCAACGCTGGGCCCAGCGTAGCGGTCGGTTTTGCAGATTCGGTTTTCTTAGTCACCCGGCTTTGACGGTTGGTGCTCCCAGATCGCCCGCCAGTCGCGTTCTTCGTCCTGTTTGTCGTGGTGCAGCTGTTCTGAGGGCGGGCTGAGATGGATGGCTGGGTGCGGCAGGGCGAAGAAGTTCCCTTTGCCCAGCGCTGATGCACCACCGCCGGTGTCGAGGTAGCAGTAGCCTTCGCCGGACAATGCGGTGTCGGTGTCTGTGATGCCGAGATAGTGCAGGGCGTTGAGGGCGGCGGCTTTGGCGCCGTTTTTGGCGAAGATGGCGGCTTTGGGCAGCGATCGTCCTGACGGGGAGGTGGTGACGGTAGTGTCGCCGATCGCGAAAACGCCGGGGTGTTGGGTTTGCATGGTGGTGGCGTCGACCTCGATCCATCCCGGCCCGTCCAGTGTCACGGCGGGTTCGTGCGGAGGTATGAACACGAGCAGGTCGAAATCGGCATTTGCGCCGTTATGGAAGTGAATCTGTCGGGCGTCGGCGTCGATATCGGCGACGGCGTGCTCGCCGAAGAATTCGATGTCGTTGGCGTTGAGCAGGGCGACGAGTTCTGGTCCGGCGAAGGGTCCCGCTGAGGGCATCGGTTGCTTTTCGGGGCTGTACACCGAGATGTTCGCATGCTCGCGTGATCCCTTGTCGCGCAGTAGATCCGCGGCGAGCATCGCACCTTCGTACGGGGCGACGGGGCAGCGGTAGGGCTGCGAGGTGACCAGGAACACCAGTTTGCCGCCGGAGAATGTCTGCAGTGCTTCGTGTGCGTGCGCGGCGGCGTCTGTGCTGTAGTAGTGCACCGCCACGCCGCGTTGGGTCGCGTCGCGCAGTCCGGGGACGTTGTCGATGGCGTTGCGGGCGCCGGTCGCGATGATCAAGGCGTCAAAAGCGATGTCGCTGCCGTCGGCCAGGGTAACGCTGCGTGTCGCAGGGTCGATGGCGCGGACTGTCCCGGTCACCCGGCGGACTCCAGCCAATGTGCTGTCGCTGGGTCGGATCGGCACGCTGTCAGCATTGCGCCAGCCGCGCATGACCCATGGCAAGGTGAAACCCAGGAAATGTGAGAAGTCCTCATCGACGACGGTGATGTCGAGATCGTCAAGAGACACACCGGATTCGGTGAGTTCCTTGATGACCGTGAGTCCGCCGATACCGGCGCCGAGGACGACCAACTTTTTCGTCATTCTTCTGACCTCTTCCTTCTGCTGCTTTTCTGTGTCGTGCTTGTGTCCGGTGACGGACCCCTGCGGGTGGCCCTCACACCAGGGTCGCGGGGACCGAGCGTTTGACGGCACCGATGGGCAGTCCGCACCCGGCCCAGGTCGTCTTGCCGCAGGTAGGGCGCCGCACGGCATAACACATGACCGTCCTTGTCGCTGGGTTCGCTATGCGTGGGTGCGCGGACGCTCGAGCTGTGTGAACTCCGACGTGCCCACCAGGGTTGCGACCGCCTCGAAGATCGCCGATGTTTTGTCCGCGGCAGGCACCGAGGTGAGGACCGGCCCGAAGACGGTGTGTCCGTCGATCGTGATCAGCGGACTGCCCGAAGCCTCACCGAGCGCGTCTTGGCTGGCCTGATGCGAATCGTCGACCGCGGCGTCCAGGCTCGCATCCGACAGTGCCGCAGCTGTCACGTGGTGCGCGCCTGCCGCCGCAAGGACGTGCTTGACGAGGTCGTCGTCGAGGGCGGCTGACTCGTCGAAGTATCGGTGGCCGAAGGCGAAGTAGGCTTTGGCGATCGCGTCGGCGCCCAATTCGTCGCGCAGCGCGACCATCAGTCGCCCGACCTGCCGCGAGTCGCGCATCCGGGCCTGCTGTTGCTCCGGCAACTCACGTCCCGCGTTCAGTATCGCCAAACTCATGAGGCGCCATTCGATGTTGAATCCCGCCTCGTCGGCGGCGGTGGACAACCAGCGCGCTGTGTTCCACGAGAACGGACACACCGGGTCCAGCCACAACGTCAGTGTTTCGGAAGCCGTAACAGGCGGCTGCCGGTCAGTCATAAATGCTCCTCATCATCGAGAAAAATATTGTCAGACAACGCGTTTCCCAGCGATCAACTATCTAAAGGGGCGCTCCAGTGTCATACCCCCTACCGTATAGACAGTAGGCGGTGAGGGCAACCCACCGGGCGCCATCAGGTACTGACCGTCACCCTGTAACGTATACCTCCTGGGGTATGGTATGAAGATTGGCATGGTGAAAACTGCTGGCAAAGCATCCTTGGCGCAGCCGCGATCGGCGCACGCCAGCCAAGACATCGAAGCAACGCTGAACCGGTTGCGCAGAGCGCACGGGCAGCTCGGCGCGGTCATCTCGATGATCGAGCAGGGCCGCAGCTGCAAAGATGTCGTCACGCAGCTGGCAGCGGTGTCGCGGGCCCTGGACCGCGCCGGCTTCAAGATCATTGCGTCCGGTCTTCGTCATTGTCTCGATGCCCCCGGTGACCACGCCGATGGCCCAGCGCCATTGACGATCGAGGAACTCGAGAAATTGTTCTTGAGCCTCGCCTGAGGTGTCGGTCGCAGACCCCGGGCCGTGGAACGGGCTTCCTTTTACCAATACCCTGGGGGGTATGGTGCCGTGTGAGGGGTCGGCACGGGCTGCGGGAAGGCGGCGCTGACCTGCGCGGTCGGACGTCGGCCCTGGTCGTGCGGGGCACCGCAAGGATGAGAGGACAGCGCAATGTTGGCGACGCTGAAGCGTGCGTGGGTGCCGATTGTCGTGGTGTTGGTGGTCTTGCTCGGATCGATCGGAGTTTTCAAGCTGCGGGGGGTATTCGGTTCTGACCCCATCTTTTCGGCGACGGCAGGCCAGGCCCAGCAGCTACCCCAGATCAACGTCAAACATGTGACCTACGAGGTGTTCGGAGCCACAGGCACCGCGGGACGCGTGAGCTATGTCGACGTGGATTCCCGGCCCGCGCAGGCGAATTTCAGCAGCCTGCCCTGGCGTTACACGATAGCGACCACGATGTCGTCGGTGATCGCCAACGTTGTGGCCCAAGGCGATAGCGACAATCTCGGCTGCCGCATCACCGTCAACGGTGAGGTGAAGGACGAGCACCACTCCTCCGAGCATCATGCTCAAGTGTCGTGTCTGGTTAAGGCCGCATGACCGCCGGCAACCAGACGCGTCCGCGGTTGGCGCGGTTCGTGCGCAGGTTTGCGGTGCCGATCATCCTGGCCTGGCTTCTGGTGACCGTCGCGGTCAATGTTTTCTGGCCGCCGATTGAGTCGGCAGCGCGCAACCACGCGGTCACGATGTCGCCCCAGGACGCACCGTCGATGATCGCCTCGAAACAGATCGGTGCGACGTTTCACGAGTTCGATTCCGACAGCGTCGCCATGGTGGTGCTGGAAAGCGACACCAAGCTCGGTGAGCACGCGCACCGCTACTACGACGGGCTGGTGCACGAACTGCAGGGCGACCACAAGCATGTGCAGCACGTCCAAAACGTGTGGGGCAGCCCCCTGACCGCGGCCGGAGTCCAGAGCCGGGACGGTAAAGCCGCCTACGCCCAGCTCAACTTAGCGGGCAACCAGGGCAGCACACTGGGCAACGAATCGATCAAAGCGGTCCGCGTCGTCCTCGCCCGCACGCCCCCGCCCGCGGGGATGCGGGTTTACCTCACCGGGCCGGCCGCGCTGACCACCGACATGAACGAGGCCGCCGACAAAAGCATGCTGACCATGATGGGCGTGACCGGGGTGGTCATCATGATCATGCTGTTCCTCACCTATCGCTCTGTGAGCACGGTGCTGCTCGTACTCGCCATGGTCGGCCTCGAAATGGGCACCGCCCGAGGGGTCGTCGCGATCCTGGGCAACTACGATCTGCTGGGCTTTTCGACGTTCGTCGTCGCCATGTTGTCCTCGCTCGCTATTGCGGCGGGCACCGACTACGCGATCTTCCTGATCGGCCGCTACCAGGAAGCCCGCCAAGCCGGCGAAGACGCAGAAACGGCCTATTACAGTATGTTTCGCGGCACGTCTCATATCATCTTGGGTTCGGGGCTGACGATCGCCGGGGCCACCTTGTGCCTGCACCTGGCGCGCCTGGCGTATTTCAGAGCCCTGGGCATCCCGTCAGCTCTGGGTCTGTTGATTGTGGTCGCCGGGGCGCTGACCGCGGCGCCGGCCATCGTCGCCGTGGCGAGCCGGTTCGGTCTGCTCGATCCGAAACGAACTGTCAAAGTGCGCGGCTGGCGTCGCATCGCCACCGCGACGGTGCGCTGGCCCGCACCGGTGCTCGCCGCCTCGCTGGCACTGGCCCTGGTCGGCATCGCGATCATGCCGAGCATGAAAACCAGCTACGACGACCGCAACTACATTCCCGCAGATCTGCCCTCCAACGTCGGTTACACCGCCGCCGAGCACCACTTCAGCACTGCCACAATGAATCCCGACATCCTGATGGTCAAAAGCGATCACGACATGCGCAATGCCGGGGACATGATCATCCTGGACAGAATCGCCAAGGAGGTCTTTCGCACACCTGGGATCGCGATGGTGCAAAGCATCACCCGCCCGCTGGGCGGGCCGGTCGATCACACGTCGATACCGTTTCAGATCAGCGCGCAGTCGATCCCGATACGGGAAAACCTTCAGTTCATGAAAGACCGGGCAGCCGACATGCTCACCATGAGCGACGACCTCGGCGCCATGATCGGTTCGATGAAGCGCATGTACGGCTTCGTCCAACAGATGAGCGGCGCCACTCATCACATGGTCGGCGACGTGAACAACATGAAAGCGACGCTGGACGACATCCGAGATCACCTCGCTGATTTCGACGACGTCGCCAGGCCCGTCCGCAGCTACCTGTACTGGGAGCCGCACTGCCTCAATATCCCAGTCTGCTGGGCGACGAAATCGGTGTTTGAATCGATCGATGGCGTCGACAAGTTCAGCGAGAACATGAGAACGCTACTGGGCGATGTCAGCAACGTCGACACGTTGATTCCACAGATGGCGCAACAGTTCCCGCCGATCATCTCCGTCGCCACAGCGATGCGGGCAAGCCTGCAGACGATGCACAGCAGCTTCGCCGGCCTCGTCGACCAGATCGTACGGATGACCGACACCGCCAGCGCCATGGGCCAGGCTTTCGACGCCTCGAAAAGCGGAGACTATTTCTACCTGCCTCCAGAAGCGTTCGAAAATCCCGACTTTCAGCAAGGTCTGAAACTGTTCCTCTCACCCGACGGCCACGCCGCCCGCTTCATCATCACTCACGACACCGACCCGGCCACCCCGGCAGGTATCTCCGCGGTCACACCTGAACTCGACGCCGCGCACCAAGCCGTCAAAGGAAGCAGCCTGACTGATGCGCGGTTCTACCTCGCCGGGACCGCGGCGGTCTACCGCGATATCCAGGCCGGCTCGAAATACGACCTGATGATCGTCGGACTCGCGGCACTGACACTCATTTTTGCGGTCATGCTGATCATCACTCGCGCCGCGATCGCATCAATAGCGATCGTCGGCACCGTGCTGCTGTCACTCGGCGCCGCCTTCGGGCTGTCAGTGCTGGTGTGGCAGCACATACTCGGATTGGAACTGAACTGGATCGCACCGGTTTTCGGGTTGATCATCCTGCTCGCGGTCGGCTCGGACTACAACCTGCTCCTGGTCTCACGATTTCAAGAGGAAATCGGTGCCGGACTCAAAACCGGGATCATCCGGTCCATGGGAAGCACCGGCGGGGTCGTCACCGCCGCCGGTCTGGTGTTCGCGTTCACCATGATGTCCATGGCCGCCAGCGACTTGAGTTCCATCGGCCAAGCCGGCACCACCATCGGCCTCGGACTGCTCTTCGACACCCTGATCGTGCGCTCCCTGATGACGCCCTCAATCGCGGCTCTGCTCGGCCGCTGGTTCTGGTGGCCACAACAGACAGCGCCGCGCCCGACAAGCCAGGCGCTCCACCACGCGCGCAACGGGATCTCGACGAGCGGTGGTTCGCGGTGATCGCTGCGTTCTGAGAGCCCCAAGGCAGGAACGGCAGTGCCGGAAAGTTGAAAGTCATCGAGAATATGCAGGGCAGCGTCAAGCTGTGCGTCACACGTCGCCGGGCCCCGGTCGCTGACGATCTACCCGTGGTCGTCGCCTCATCCACCTCATAACGTCGCCGCCAACGCCGATCGCATGGGTACCTGGCGTTGCACGTCGCCGAGATCCCCGCCGCTGACACTCAGCTCCCGCTTAACCGACACCTCGGGTTAGAGCTCCGCGTCCTCAGTCCAGTGGGTCTCGCTTGGCACACGAACCCCCTGTCCGTCAGCGGTCATCAGGTGCAGTGTCAGTAGTCTAACGATGACCTGTTATCCACGGGCATGGCAGGGACCGTAGTTCCGTTTTGTCCCTTGTCATCTCAAGGTTCCCGACACACCCCAGACCCGCCGAATAGTTCTGAAGATTCGCCGCCACTTAGCCCTGAAGATCACACACAGCGGCCTGGGGCTACGGGTGGGGGAGAGGTCACCGGAAGACTGTCTCGGTTCTTCTACAAACGAGACACTGGCTGCGGATCTTCGGTCGAGGGAGCCGCGACCCTATCGAAGGGGCGGGCCGGCGAGGCGGGACCACCATGGCAGGCGGCGGACAAGCGTGTCGTCCAGGGCGAAGCGGTTGCCGAGTCCGTGCTCGAGCATCACCAGTAAGGCGCAGAACACGACCGCATAGATGATTGAGGGGCCGATGTCGGTGGCCCCCGGCGGGTACGGCGCCCCGAAGCCGCCGGCCGTGGTCCATACCAGAAGGCTGTAAATGGCCCCGGCGACGTAGACGGCGCGCCGGGCGACTCCGACGATCAGCGTGATTGCGATCACCGTCTCGACAGCAGCGCCCAGATACGCACCCATTGCGGGTGCGGGGCGTTCCAGCCGCAGTACGAAGTCGAACCACGGCGCAAGCCAGTGCGGCTCGGCGGCCGCGGTGGCGATCATGTTCGGCAGGAAGGTGGCGCGGAACCCGGGTTGCCACTTCAGCCAGGCGTCGATGCCCCAAATCACGCCGAATACGATCCGCACCGCCGCGGCAACCCACTGCCGCCGTCGGTCCAGGGCCACCGCCGGAGTCCTGTCGCCGGGTTTGTCAGTGGGATGAGCGGCCGCGGGCTGGCCCGTCACGGACGAATTCGCCAGTGACCGCCCCGCCGCGGCTGCCCAGTCCGAACCGGCCGGAACTTCAGTCCGGTTCCCCGAGCGCACCCAACTTGGAGCGAACCGCCTTAATTGAACCAACGGTGAGCCCTCCCCGGATGGCGTGGTGGTCGTCAACCAGCCATCCGAACTGCTTATTTGATCCTGAGAGCGAAGGGACTGTGCGTCGGCCTGCCCCTGGAAAACGGTCTCTGCTCACCGTTTACGCAGTCCGTGCCGCGTCTGAATCATCCACGCGTGATCCCGGGACGAAGCGGGCAGCGGCTTCTGCGGCATACTGCGCCGCGACGTAGACGTCGTAGCGCTGCGCCTCCAAGGCCTGCACGCTGGAAAAGTCACGCTTGCCCCGAGTGGAGGCGTGTGCGATAAAGCCGAATGCGGCACCCCAGAACGCACCAATAATCGACGCGACCAGCAGCATCCATACCCACAATGGACCCGCCGTGAAGATCGATAGAAGCAAGCCGACCAGCAGACCGAACCAGGCACCACTACCGGCCCCGGCCAGGGCGGCTTTGCCGGTGGTCATCCGCCCGGTGACATGTTCGACCGTGCGCACCCCGTCACCGATGATCCGAACGTGCTCGACGGGAAACCCGTCATCGGACATCTGATCCACCAACCGCTGGGCGTCCAAATAGTGGTCAAACGATGCCACCAGCTCCTGTCTCACAGACGGTGCATCGCCGCCCTGCTGTCCGGGAGGTCCAGGAACGGTCATGTCTGCGTCCTCGGGTGTCGTGGGAAAATTGCTTGCCGGGGTTACCCGCTGTAGCCGATCGTTATGCACGGCACTTGGGTCGTGCCTCGGCTAAGCCGATTAGCACATAGATTTTAATCAGAACACTGTCCCGATTCGAAGTCGGGTCGCAGCGAACGGACCTGCATGGTCAGGTCCCGCAGCAACCGTTCCTCGGGGCTGCCGACGTATAAATTCAGCCATTCCGTGAGAGCCGCCAGCAGGGGAGTCGGCAACGGGAATCCCTTTCCTACAACGACATGAAGGATCCGCTCGATCGCCAGATGGTTTTTCCCACAACCTAATTCGACAAACACCATCGTGCGCTGTTCACCAGTTAGGCATGGCCCTGCCGCGTCAGCCAGCAGCCACGCCATGCCTGCGTCTGAATTTATCGGTGTTTTGCTCGGGCTGTGGGAAGAGTTAGCCGGGTCAGGCGAGGGCACTTCCGGCCTGCCATTGCGTCCAAGGCACACTCCAGTCACCGTTGTTCTGCAACGACTGTGGCGGCCCCCCGGTGTCGCGGACGTCGACGATGTCGCCTGATCGGGAAAAATCGAAGAACCATTTGGCGTTGTCGCCGTTCAGGTTTAGACAGCCATGGGAAGTGTCGGTGTTGCCTTGGGCCCACACGGTGCTGTCGAGTTGGTGAAGATAAATCCCGTCGGGGCTGATGCGGGTGGCGTAGTTGATGGTCTCGCGGTAGCCGAGGTGGGAACTGACGGGCAAGCCATAGGTAGACGAATCCATCACAACCGGATTGGACTTATCCATCACCGTGTAGACCCCGGGCGGGGTCCAAAACGTGAGGGTCTGCCCGGCGACGGTTTTCGTGCCCCCCATGCCCATCGAGGTGGGCATGGTGCGCACCAGAACGCCGTTGTTGTAAACGTTGACCTGTTTAGTGTTGTCGTCGGCGATGGACACATGCGCGTCACCGATGGTGAACGACGTCTGCTTGTCCTCTTGACCGTACAGTCCGCTCCCCAGCGGCGCGCCGTAGATGTTGGCCGCCGCGGTGATTTTCGTGCCCGCCGCGTAGTAGTGCTCCGGGCGCCAATGGGCGTTGTGGTCATCAACCCAATACCAGGAACCCTCGACGGCCGGAGCGGTCGTCACAGTCAGTCGGCGCTGCGCGGCCGCGCGATCGATGATGGGTTCATCAAAGTGGGCGACAATGACCGTGCCCACCCCGTAGGTGCCGCCGTCGCGCAGCGCCGCACCCGACGTCGTGGTCAGCGACACCGAAGCCTGAGTGCTGGGCGTGAGCGTGGTGAAACTCGACATCTGCGACGCGAAAGTTCCCGTCTGCCCACGACTGACCACGGTGAGGGTGTAGCTGCGGCCGTAACCCAGCGGCCCGCCGAGCTTCCACACCAGGTGATCGGGGGCCATAACACCTGGGATTGGCTTGTCTTGGTCGTTGACCATCCGCACGTCAGACAGCGTGCCGTTGACCGCGCTCACCGTGACCGCACCCAGCGGATCAACGTTCACCGCATCGGGGCCCGGAGTGACAGTAACGGTCGCAGGCATTTCAGCGCGCGGGACCGACGCTGTGAGCAGCGCACCGTTGTGGTCATCGCCTCGCCCGATCACCACCACCGCCACCGCCATCACACTGATCACAACGACCGCGCTAAGACTCAGGCGAGTTCGTCGACCGATAGACACCAGACGCCCCTTCTGTCCCTCTCACATTCGTTGTCACCGCCGTCGCGCAGGCTGCGACCAGCAAGGCATCAGCAGCTCCAAACCCCCGCCGACCTCGAGCATCGTAAACATTGAAGCTCGGGACCGGCCGAAGCTGCCGAATAGGGCAACCGCTGCCCCACCGCAGCGCTCCGAAGGCCGAACCCCATACCCCTTCAGGGTATAGCACGTCACCAACTTGTCCTGGCCGACAACGGCATCAACGATGACCCGGCCCGCACGCTCCACCCGCGAGCCCGAGCCCACGCCGACGAGGCCATCGGCGCCCGCGCATGCGGTGTGCGCAGAATTCGACCAAGGGCAACCAGCCAGCAAGTCTGCGATTTATTACAGTTCCAGCCCGTAGTCCTGGCCCTGCTCGCGATCCTGGTTGCGGCTGAGGTGTTCGTCGATGAAGCGTTGCTGCTCGATGCGCTCATCGACGGTGGCCTGAATCGACTGCCAGTAGGCCGCGCGGCGCCGTTGGACGGCGTGGGCGCGCCGGTCCAGCAGGTGTTGGACACGCTGGGGCAGCTGCTCGCGGCCTTCGGCTCCGGCGGCCACGTCGTGGGCGGTGTGGGCTTGGTCGTGGCGGGTGCCGATGATGTGGCGGGCGAGGTGGGCGGCTTGGCGGCTGGTGCCGCGGCGCGCCAGGTGCACACCCGGCTCGAGCTGCGCGGCGTGTTCGTGTTCGGTTTCCCCAGCCCGCCGCTCGTACAAGTACGCCTCATTTGATTCGCGGCCGCGGGTCAGCGCGACATACAGCAGGTTGCGGCTGGTGTGTTCGCCGAGCACGGCGTGGGTGGTGTCGGCGGTGACGCCTTGGGCGGAGTGCACGGTGACCGCATAGCCGTGAGTGACATGTTCCTGGAGGTAGTCGCCGGTGAAGGCGACACGCGCGCCATCAGAGAGCCGGCGCGCGGCAATCCGGTCATGGTCGGAGTCCACGGCGTAGACGCGCCAGCGTTGCCCGTTGCGCACCGGATCCGCGGCCTTCGCGAAGTCGGCGGCGTCATGAACCGGGTTGGTGGGGTCGTTGCGCCGGCTGAGGATCACATCGCCCTTGGCGATGCGGTGTCCGCGCGCCGCGCCGACGGTCGGCAACGCGCTGTCGATGGTGTCGTCGTGGATGCGCCGGTTGAGCGCATCGCACATTTCTGTGGTGTCGCAGATCAGCAGCGTGTCCTTGCCCGCCGCGGTGTCGGCCTGGTAGCCGGTGAGGGCGTCGGCGGCCATCGCGATGTCATCGCCGGTGTGCAGCCGCCCGTTCGCCCGGTACCAGTCGACGGCGCGCCGGATCGGGGCCGGGCCACCGTCCCTGAGCGCCAAAGACGCGGAGCGTTCCTCGGGGTCGCGCATCCGCCACACCTCCGACAGGGTCTGCGTCCACGGCAAGTCTTGACAGAGTTGGGCGAACATTCCCCCGCGGGCCTTGACCGGGCTCAGTTGGTGGGCATCACCGACCAGCACCGCCTTGATGCCCGCCTTCGTGGTGGCGGCCAACAGTTGGCGTAGATCGTCGGTGCCGATCATGGCGGCCTCATCGACGATCACCACACCGGGCCGGCGCAACGTCAGGGTTCCGTCACGTAACGATTTAAGCGCCTTGGCCACGGTGTAGCCGACATCCCCGGCACCCTCCCGGATAGCGACATCAACCGCCTTGCCGGTCGGGGCCACCACCATCACCTGCCCCCGAAACCGGCGCGCCCCGGCCGCCAGCGCGCGCAGCGAAGTGGTCTTACCCGCCCCGGCCGGCGCCGACAACGGACACACCAACCACGGCGAACCCGCAATGCTGTGCACCGCGCGCTTCTGGTCGGGTGAGAGCCCGGCGGCATCGTGCTCGTTGACCCAGATCTGGGCCCGCACATCGCGGGCATCCACCAGGTCCAGCACGCCTTGTTCTTCGGCCAGAAACGCCTCCAGGGTGAACCGGTCATGGCCCTCACGCTGATGCGCCAACCGGGGCGCAGTCACCCGCAAACCCAGTGCGTCGACGGCGGCCTCCACCATCTCCCGCGGCCCACGCTCGGTGTCCACCGGCAGCTGCGCCCCGATCACCTCCACCAGATCGGCGCGGGTGAAGGTGGCCTTATCCATCGCCTCCGCCGCCGCCAACAGCCGGCGCCGATCCAACGGCGCGGTAGCCGCCGCACTCCACGCCTGTCGCGCTTTCCGCGCCTGGGTGTAGGCGTCCCGATCAAAACGCAGACCGCGCGCATCCGCGCGCCAATCCTGCGCTAGTTGCGCCCACGCCAACTGCTCGGGCTTGGACGGACGGGTGGCCTTTTGCGCGGCCCCCAACTGCGCCGCCGACAGCCCTTTGGCCGCGTCGACGACGGTCAGATTGTCCGCGGCCCACTCCCGCAACGCACTCGAACGCTGCGACCACGCCGTGATCGTCTTGGGGTCGATGCCGGCAATCTCGGCCATCCCCGTTTGTGGGTCCACCGGCGCCCACTCCAACCCCAACGACCGGTGCAGCTCGCGGCGCAGCGTCGCTTGGTAGATCACCCCGGCGGCTTTGGCTTCGTGATACAGCGACGTGCCATCCACCGACACCAACCGGCCGTCGCCGCGGGCCTGCCGATTCGGGACCAGCACGTGAGTGTGCAGGTGCGGATCCCCCGCCCGCGACGTCTCATGCTGATACGCCACCGCCACCAACCCCGGCAACCGCACCAGGTCCTTGTCCCCGGTGACCGAGTTATGCACCCGGCTGTAGCCGGCATGCGCGGCGAGGTATTCCAGCGCCTCGGCGATGGCGGTGGTGTGCGCGGAAAGGACCGCTTTGTCGGCCACGTCATCACCGCGCAGCGCACGGATCAGCGACACACTTTTGGGTGCGCAAAACGTCAAATCAAACCCATGCACCGACCGCTTGCCGAACCCACGCCCGCACACCCCGTTCGGCGCGGCCCCCTCATCCAGCCAACGCGCCACCACCTCCGGATCAGCATCCCCGCCCGCCCGCTCCGTGTCGCTCAACCCCACCAATTCCGCCGCGGCACGGGCGTCGCCGGCACACAACCAAGTGGGGGTGCGGGTGTCGTGCTCGCCGTAATACTCCCCCAACCCACCACCCGCCCGCTGGGCGTCTTTGGCTGCCTGCCCAGCTGCGCGGGCGGTGTCGTTGTAGTAATTGACCGACCACCGCGAGAGCTTCGCAATCGTCAACATGGCCCACCACCCCGCTCGCGCGCCGCCGTCAGGCGACCCATCCTGCTGGGCAAACAACGTTTGCCCAGCAGGCAGCCTCGCACACCCTTGTGCAAATGTGCCATGGCGACACGCAGGTAGGAGCAAAAGGTTTGCTGGGCACGGGTGCGGCAGAGGCTGAAGGAAGCCCAGGTAGGCGGGAGATTCGGCAGAAAAGCGGGTGGGATAAACCTGCGGAAGGGTTGGATAGCAGAGGTGACGGTGGACGACGATGCGGAGCTGGCGACGCTTGTGGCGCCGCGTCGACGACCTCTCCGCCGAGCTGCCCCCGCCGGTCGGCGCGCGGTGCGCAACGCCATCGCCACCAACGTGCTGTCGGGCTGGCATCCCAGCACCGACGAACATCACCCGCCTGGTCGCCTTCGCCGCCGGCAAAACCAGCCTGGGCCGACTACCTAACTGCCGGCACCCACCCCGCCCACACCCGACAGTGCTAAGCACACCTAACAACCCGATTTTCCCGACCTGATTAGGCCGGCTAACACGTCGAGTGGGCATCCGGCAGCAGCCGCATACCGGGCGCCAAATCACGTCGCTGCGACGCCGGCTTGGGGCATCACCGATAGACGATGGGAACGCCGCACCGCCCAGGCCGAAACGAGGCAAACCGATGGACTATGAGACCGCATTGACCGAGCTGCTGGTGCGCCGCGCTCAGCTCGGTAGTGAGCGCGTACTCGACTGGCTGGTGTACGGGACACCGCTGGCGCGGCTGCCGCGCCTGGACGTGGTGTGCGGGGATCACCGCGCCGGCCCCTACTAACCGCGCGGCTCGGACCTGAGTGGAGGCGTGCGGGCCG
>Ga0209426_1001010_pt1 | contig 20943 bp, 19 predicted proteins | sample Deesub1362B_J571_FD_187697 | JGI IMG/M metagenome (GOLD analysis project Ga0209426, IMG submission 187697) | Deep oceanic, basalt-hosted subsurface ecosystem from Juan de Fuca Ridge flank, Pacific Ocean, CORK Borehole 1362B_J2.571 (SPAdes)... ...
CCGACCTCCGCGTCGCCCCCACCCCTCTCCCGGCCGACCACTTCCTGGCCCGACTGGGCCGCAAGCAGATGGGGGTCATCTACCACACCGACATCTACGGCACGATCATGGCCGCCATCGACGAGCCAACGCCGATGCCCTCGGCGGCGACCATGCTGAGGGACATCCTGGACATTTACGTGCCGGGAGCCCCCCCGGCCCGTTAACATCAACCACAGAGACACAGAGGGGGCAGGGTTTCTCCAGTATAGAGAGGTCTCTGCGAACCTCTGTGCCTCTGTGGCGAGACACAGGCACTCACCAGGAGACGGAATCGATGGGCAGGCACTGGCTGACCTGGCTCGACATTCGACGGCTGGTGGTGATCATCCTCTTCCTCGGCCTCGTCATCATGGCGACCCGTCCCCCCTTCTCCGCCGACACGGGATGGCACCTGCAGGCCGGGCGCGTCACGGTGGAAAGCGGCCGCATCCTCCAGACCGATGTCTTCTCCCACACCCGATACGGGTCCCCCTGGGTCAACCACTCCTGGCTGAGCCAGGTGATCCTCTACACCCTCTTCCGATCCCTCTCCTACCCCGGCCTCTCCCTGTGGGTGTACGGCGCGGTCCTCGCCGCCTTCGCCTTCGTCTACCTGCAGATGGAAGGGGACCCCTTCCTGCGGGCCTTCACCACGGTCCTGGCGGCCATCACCTCCGGCGTGATCTGGACCCCCCGGCCGCAACTGGTCTCGTTCGTCTTCACCGCCCTCGTCTGCTACGTGCTGCACCTGTTCAAGCGCAGGGGGGTCAACCGGCTCTGGGTCCTGCCCCCCCTGTTCGTCCTGTGGGTGAACCTGCACGCCGGATACGCGCTCGGCTTCATGGTCATCGCCGCGTTCCTCATCGGGGAGGTCGTCAACCACCTCGTCAACTACGTCACCCCCCCGTCCGAACCGACGCTCGACTGGCGCAGCCTGGCAATGGTGGCGGGAATCGCCCTCCTCTCCGCCCTGCTCCTGGTCGTCAACCCCAACACGACACGGATGTGGGTCTACTACCTGGAGACGGTGCGCATCCCCTTCCTGCGCGACTACATCCTGGAGTGGCGCTCGCCCGACTTCCACTTGCTGGGCCTCCAGCCGTTCATCTGGCTCCTTCTGGCGACGATGGCGGCGATGGGCTTTTCGGGCCGCCGGGCCGACGGGACGGACGTGGTGACGGTGGGCCTCTTCGCCTACGCCGCCCTCCTCGCCGGACGGAACATCGCCCCGTTCGCTCTGGTCACCGCTCCGGTCCTGAGCCGTCACCTGGCGCCGATCCTCACCCGGTTGGGCTGGACCCGTCGGATCCGCCGCCTGCCGCGGCCCACCCCGGCCCGCGGCGCGCTCCACCTCCTGCTGGTGCTTGCCGTGGTGTCGATCCTCGGGGTAAGGGCGTACCAGACCTTCCAGCCGGAGACGATCGAGGAGACCCTGCGCAAGGACTACCCGATCGACGCGATCGAGTGGATCAAGGAGCACCATCCCCCGGGCAAGATGTTCAACCCCTACAACTGGGGCGGGTACCTGATCTGGAGCCTCTGGCCGGAGTATCAGGTCTTCGTGGACGGGCGGACCGATCTCTACGGCAACGACTTCCTGCACGAGTACCTGAACATCGAACTGGCCCGTGAGTCGGCGGGTGAAAAACTTCAGGAGTACGGTATTAACCTGGTGCTTATCGCCCCGAACAGCCCCCTGGCCCTTTACCTGAACTGCACCGGCGGCTGGGAGGAGGTGTACACAGACGATATGGCGCGGGTCTTCGTCCGCAGCAGCACCGCGTCCTCCACCGGGTCGGCTCCCTGACCCGGGGAGAGCGGAGGGATGGGATGCGCAGGCCCCGCTTCTCGCCTGGCTTCGTCGCTACCGTCACGACCCTCCTCCTGACCCTGCCGGTCGCCTACTTCACCATTTTCTACTCGGCCCCCATCCACAGCACCTATTTCTACCCCCAGCGGATCCGCCTGCAGGGGGCGGCGGCCGTCCTCGTCGCGGGATGGTTGATCTGGAAGTGGCGGCGCGGGCGCGAGGCCGCCCACACCCCGATCGATCTTCCCATCGCCGCCCTCCTCGCCGCTGCACTCCTCTCCACCCTGACCTCCGTCGATGGTCGGCTGAGCCTGGAGACCGTGGTCGGGGCAGCGGCGGGCGCGATCGCCTTCTACTTCTTTCTCGACGTGGTTCGCTCCCCTACCCTCCGCTCCGCGCTGGTGGACGCCGTCCTCTTCGTCGCTATCCTGGCGTGCGGTGTCGGCCTCTACCGGCTCACGCGGTGGTACGTCGACCTTCCCTCCGTCCTCCAGACAGCGGCCTGGCGGTCGCTGGGTCGGGACGTTCCTCCGCCCCGGCTGTCGCTCCTGGGCAACCCGAACACCCTGGCCGCCTACCTCGTGCTGGTCCTCCCCCTTGGCGTGCACCGGTGGACCCGGATCCGCGCGCGGTTGGGGCGGCTTCTAGGGGCTGTCGTACTGCTCGCTGGCCTCCTGGTGCTCCTGCTCACCCAATCCCGGGGCGGCGTGGTCGGCCTCCTCGGCGCTACCCTCACGGGGCTGTGGTCGATGCGGAAACAGATCGGGCGCCGACAGAGGGCCGTCCTGATCGGCCTCCTCCTCCTGGCCGTGGTGGGAGGGGGGCTGGTGATGCTCCAGCGCGGGTTCGACCCGAGCGCGGGGAGCGACGAGGTGCGACTGGAGTGCTGGCGTGTGGCCTTTGTGGTGATGAGGGAGTACCCTTTGCTCGGGAGCGGTCCGGGGACGTTCGGGCAGCAACTGATTCGATACCGCGACCCCCTTCGCCTGCGGGAGGAGTTCGCCCACGCGCACAGCATGTATTTCACCGTGGCGGCGGAGATGGGATGGCTAGGCCTGCTGGCCGCCGGATGGCTGGCCGGCGCCTTCGTCGTCGCCCTTCACCGAGGCAGGGGGCCAAAGGGCGGCTTCACCCTCGACCGGGCGAGCATCGCCGGGCTGGCGGGATGGGGTGCCCACGGCCTGGTGGACTCTTTCCTCGACAAACCGACGATCTCCCTGCTCGCCTTTCTGCTGGCCGCGCTCGCCCTCTCCGCCCGGAGCCAGGTCTTCTATCGACCCTCCACCCGTCGTACCCTTGCCCTCACCGCCACCTGCGTCGCCCTCGCCGCCGCCACCCTCTGGATCAACTGGGGCTTCTCCGCCTTCTCCCACGCCCGTGCGGCCGCCTACCGGGAGGAGTGGGAGGCCGCCAGCGAGTGGATGGAGACCGCCGTGGCGCGGGATCCGGCGAACTGGTACTACCGCCGCGACCTGGCCCTGGCCTACGGCCATCTGGCGTGTGAGGAGGCGGCGTGGCTGGAGCCCGCCATCGTGGCCTACGAGGACCACCTGCGTCGCTTCGACGCCTGGGCACCCGACCATGCCAACCTGGCCGCCCTGCTGGCGGAGGCGGGCGAGTACGACCGGGCCATCACGGCGATGGAGACGGCACGCCGACTCGATCCGGAGGAACCTGCGTACACGTGTCTACTGGGCCGCTACCTGGAAGCGGACGGCCGCATAGACGAGGCGGTGGAGGCTTTCTCGACATGCCTCGCCCGTGCTCCCCATCTGACCTCCGCCTCGTTCTGGCAGGAGACCCCCTGGCGGGCCGCCGCGATGCCGCAGATCCTCCATCAAGCGATCCAGCGGACCGAAGAGGAAGGAGATCTGCTGGCGAAGGCCCGGCTGCTCACGGCGGCCGGGGATTCCACCGGGGCGTTGACAGCCGTGGAGGTTTACCGCCAGAACTACCCGACCGACCCGGACGCCGAACTCACCACAGCCCTCATCCTGGCCCAGACCGGCGATCGAGCGCAGGCCCGCGATCGGCTGGAGGCCCTGGTAGCGAGAGACCCCCTTGTCGGGGAAGCGTGGCTACTGCTGGGCCGGATCTACCTGGAGGAGGGGGATATCCAGCGCGCGGCGGAGGCGGCCTCCATCGCTCTGGCTTTGAAAACCGATGAGCGAAGCCGCCTGCTGGCGGGGCAGGTGGCGGAGGCCCAGGGTGACCTGAAGACCGCCCTCTCCGCCTACAGGTGGGTCGTCGACGGGGCGTTGTACGCCCCGGTCAGCAGTTTCGCCCCCTGGGTGGCCCATCGCCTGCCCGTGGAGGGGGAATGGCTCCCCTGCGTCCGCCCCCCGAGGCCCCACGAATCCCTCGCCGAGCCAACCCTGGCTCTGGGGAGGCTGCTTGAGGCGCAGGGGGAGTGCCGGGAAGCGGCGGACCTGTACCGGCGGGTCCTCAAGCGAGAACCGACCCTGCAGGGCGTGCAAGAGCGACTGGACCAAATGGAGTGCCCATAAATTGGCGATGGGCGCAACGGGACAAACCAACGGATTGAACCGTTCCCCCGATTCGTTAATCCGTTTGGAATTCATTGACTTATTCTCCCGCGGTTGCGCTATCCGCCCAGGCTGTGCTATACTACAGAGGGGGCGGGGAATATGGCGGAAGCGATCCGGATTCTTATCGTTGATGACCACCCGTTTTTCCGCGAGGGGCTGCGGAACGTCCTGACCACCGCAGAGGACATCCTTGTCGCGGGCGAGGCAGAGGACGGTGAGGAAGCGGTAGAGAAAACCATCGCCCTCCATCCCGACATCGTCCTGATGGACATCAACCTGCCCAAACTGAACGGGCTGGAGGCGATGGACCGAATCCAGCGGAGTTGCCCGGGTACCCGGGTCATCCTCCTCACCGCCTACGACGACGAAGAGCAGGTCTACCACGCCATCCTCGCCGGAGCCTCTGCGTACCATGCCAAGGACGTCGATCCCCAGAGATTGGTCGAGACGATCCGCGCCGTGAGCGAAGGGAACTATGTGGTGGGGAACTCCGTACTCACGGAGGAGGAGATCGGCGAGTGGCTGCTGTCGAAGTTCCGGGAGTTCGGCGGCGATCTCGCGCTGGAGGGTGACCGCTTCTTCTCCCCTCTCTCCCCGCGAGAGATGGAGATCCTGCGCCTGCTGGTCCGTGGGATGAGCAACAAGGAGATCGCCTACCACCTGGGGATCAGTCACCAGACCGTGAAGAACCACATCACCTCGATCCTGGGTAAACTGGGAGTAGCCGATCGCACCCAGGCGGCCGTATACGCGCTACGTCGAGGATGGGTACCGCTTCGCGCCGATACGGAGGAAGAAACATGATGGATGCAACCCCTGCAGAGCCCTCCCAAACCTCACCGTTCGACCAGTTGCTGGAGAACTGCCGTCGGGAGTACCAGCAGGTCCAAACCGAACTAAAGGAGATCGACCTGCTCATCAAACAGACCGCGGCGGAGGTTGAACGGCTGGTCCAGCGGAATGCCCAGGCCACCACCCGCCTCCGCCAGATCGAGGCGACCTTCGACACGGTCCCGCGGGAGGACATCCGCGAGGCCTACACGGCGGTCCGTGAGATCCAGCAGCGGCTGTTCACGATGCGGGGACAGTTGGAGAAACTCCAGTCCGACCAGAAGAACCTGACGCGGTACGCCCAGTTCCTGCGGCAGGTGCTGGAGGTAGGGCAGGGTCCGTTGGATCTACCTGGAACGCCGCAGGAGGGACCGACGGAGACGGAGGCCATCCCCCCGATCGTCCGGGTCATCGAGGCGCAGGAACGGGAACGGCAACGGCTGGCCCGGCGTATCCACGACGGGCCGGCCCAGTCGCTGACCAACCTGATCCTCCAGGCGGAGATCTGCGAGCGACTGTTCGAGGTCGATCCGAAAAAGGCCCGAAGCGAACTGGCGAACCTGAAGAACGCCGTGGTCAAAACCTTTAAGGAGGTCAAAGACTTCATCAGCACCCTTCGGCCGATGATGCTGGACGACCTGGGCCTGATCCCCACCCTGCGCCGGTACGTGGAGGATTTCAAAGAGCGGCACGAGATCGAGGTCACGCTGAACATCACCGGGCGGGAAGAGCGGTTCGCCACCTACAAAGAGGTGACCATCTTCCGGGTCATCCAGGAACTGATGACCAACGCCCGGGAATTCTCTCAGGCGACGGCTATCCAAGTGGGGCTGGACATCGACGAACACCGGGTACAGGTCGTCGTCGAGGACAACGGCCGTGGGTTCGAGCCGGAGGAACTGTCCAACGGTCCCCTGGCCGAACAGATGGGGCTGGACACGATGCGGGAGCGCATCGAGATGCTGCAGGGGCGTCTCCGAATCGACACCCAGCCCGGAAAGGGCACGCGGGTCACCATCGAAGTGCCGCTGCCCTAACGCCCCGACACCACCGGAGCAGCGGGCGACACAGCACCCAGGGCAACCGTATTTTCCGTAACCACAGAGGCGCGGAGAGCGCAGAGTTCAACTTCACTTTCCCCAACTACCCTCTGCGTTCTCTGTGCTTCTGTGTACTTTTCCTTTGGAAAATGGAACGGTCCTGAAATAGTACCTACTTCCTATTGTACCGCCCGCCGCTTCGTGCTATGATAAGGTCCGAGGTAAATTCTTAGTAGGGAAGGAGGTGAAAGAGAAATGTTGTACCTGCCGAACGAAGAGGGCCAGGGGCTGGTAGAGTATGCGTTGATTATTGTTCTCGTTGCTATCGTCGTGATCGCCGTCCTGACCCTGCTGGGCAACCAGCTCCAGAACGTCTTCAACCGCATCACCAACGCGCTCGCGCCGCAGAGCTAGCGTTACGTACAGCAACCTAGACCAGCCCGGAGCCCCCTCCCAAAGGGGGCTCTGGCCTTTTATTTGACAACCCCCACCCCCGATGCTAGACTACCCCCGCTACGCATCCAGCAAAAGGGGGGGTCGCTGCCATGGGGATGGTCACCCGAGAGGAATACGAGGAGCGGGAAGCCCGAACCCTCGCGCCCTACGGTTTCAAGAGCCGCGATTCACGAGGGCGGATCGTGCCCGAGGAGGAGCATCCTTATCGAACCGCCTTTCAGCGGGACCGCGACCGCATTCTCCACACCACCGCCTTCCGCCGCCTGGAGTACAAGACCCAGGTCTTCATCACCTACGAGGGGGACTACTATCGCACCCGTCTGACGCATACCCTGGAGGTCGCTCAGATCGGGCGGACGATGGCCCGCGCCCTCGGGGCCAATGAGGACCTGATCGAGGCCATCTGCCTGGCCCACGACCTGGGCCATCCCCCCTTCGGCCACGCTGGCGAGACGACGCTCAACCGGCTGATGGCCGACCACGGCGGCTTCGACCACAACCAGCAGAGTTTGCGCATCGTCGATTACCTGGAGCATCGATTCCCAGAGTTCCGCGGGCTCAATCTGACCTGGGAGGTGCGAGAGGGGATCGTCAAGCACGAGACGGAGTACGACGTCGCCGACGCCGAGGGGTTCGAGCCGGAGAAGCGGGGGACCCTGGAGGCCCAACTGGCCAACCCGGCGGACGAGATCGCCTACAACGCCCACGACCTGGACGACGGCCTTCGGTCTGGGCTGATCACCCCCAGGGACCTGCGCGGTATCGCCTGGTGGGAACGGCTGAAGGAATCCATCGGCTGGGAGGAGAATCACTTCACCGAATTGATCCGCCACCGGATCATCCGCCGCTTCATCGGGCTGCTGGTCACCGACCTCGTCACCGAGACCGCCCGGCGGCTGGAGGAGGCCGATCCCAAGTCGGTCGAAGAGCTGCGCAACCTCCCCGAGAACGTCGTCGCCTTCTCCCCGGAGACGGCGCAGATGAACAGGGAACTCAAAACGTTCCTCTACAACCACCTCTACCGCCACCCTCGGGTGATCCGGATGCAGAAGAAGGCGGAATGGGTGATCACCCGGCTATTCGAGACCTACATTGAGGAGCCCGCCCAATTGCCCTTAGAGGTGCAGCAGCGGGCGGAGGAGGAGGGCGACCTGTATCGGGTCGTCTGCGACTACATCGCCGGGATGACCGACCGCTTCGCCCTGCAGGAATATGCCAAACTGTTCGACCCCCACGAGCGGGTGTAGGGAATTCACCACAGAGACACAGAGGGCACAGAGAAAATGTGGAATCTCTGTGCCCTCTGTGTCTCTGCGGTTTCAAGGGGATAGAAATCACCAGCCGTCGATGTACTTCGCCCACTCCTCGTTCTCCCGTAGATACGTCCCGAACAGGTAGCGAGCGGTGGGCTTGGGTTCGAAAGGCTGGCGCAGCAGTTTCATCCGCGCCTCCTCCAGCGTCCGTCCTCCCTTGCGCCGGTTGCACTGCGGACAGGCGGCGACGAGGTTCTCCCAACAATGCTGCCCCCCTCGATGCCGCGGAATCACATGGTCGACCGTGAGGTTGCTCACCTGCCGCCCGCAGTACTGGCAGCGGTATTCATCCCGTCGCAGGATCTCCCGCTTGCTCAGGTGGACCCGTGGGCGGGGGCGGCGAACCACGTAGACCAGCCGGATCACCGAGGGACGCTCGAAGGTCCGAGAGACGGTGCGGATGAACCCTCGCCCGTTCTCCAGCACGGTCGCTTTGCCCGCCAGGATGAGCCCCATCGCCCGCTTGGTCGTACAGACGTTCAGGGGCTCGTAGTTCCCGTTCAAGACGAGAACCGGGCTGTTCATAGACGTCTTTTGGGTAGTGCCCTCGTACACCGCTACCTCTTGATCCCCCCACCCCTCACCACCCGCCGACCTCGGCTACTTCACCTCTTCTGGGTGCAACACCTCGTCAATGATCCCGTACTCCGCCGCCTGCTCTGCCGTCATGTAGAAGTCCCGATCGGTGAAACGCTCGATCTGTTCCTCGGAAAGACCGGTGTGCTTCATCAACAGTTCGTTGAGTAGCGACCGCATCCGAAGGATCTCCTTCGCCGCGATCTCGATATCGGCCGCCTGCCCCTGCACGCCGCCCAACGGCTGATGGAGGTGGATCGTCGCGTGAGGCAAGGCGAACCGCCGTCCCTTCGTCCCCGCTGTCAACAGCACCGTCGCCATACTAGCCGCCATCCCCACGGCGATCGTGGAGATCGGCGCCCGCAACAACTGCATCGTGTCGTAGATCGCCAACCCGGCCGGGATCACCCCACCCGGGCAGTTAATGTAGAGCGAGATCTCCCGCTCCGGATCCTCCCGGTCCAGAAACAACAACTGGGCCACGATCAGGTTGGCCACCTGATCGGTGATCGGAGTCCCCAGGAAGACGATCCGCTCCCGCAGCAGCAGGGAGAAGATGTCGTAAGCCCTCTCTCCCCTGCCAGTGGACTCGATCACCATCGGGATCAGGTTCTGTCCCTTCATTCCGCTTTCTCCTCTGATTCAACCTCTCCCCGGGCGATGGCCGTCAAACGGTCGACGATCTTCTCTCTCAGCAGCGCGTTCCTCACCTGCCGCCGATCCTCGTCCGAGGGCGTCCACTTCCGCCCCTCCTCCTCCACCGCTTTCTGGATCTCGGCGATGCGGGCCTCAACCTCCTCGTCCGTCACTTCGATCCCTTCCACCTCGACGAACCGGCTGAACACCAGCGCGGATCGCAGCCGTTCCTCAGCCTGCGGCCGTGCCTCCTCCCGCAATTCCTCCTCGGTCTTGCCGATCGCCTTCAAGTAGTCCTCAAAACTCATCCGGAGATCCCGCTGGACCCGCCGTGCCAGGCTCTCCACCATCTCGTCAATCTCTTCCTCCAGCGCCTGGGGGGGGTAGACCACCTTCGCCCCCTCCACCAGCGCCTGCATCACCTTTTCGACATACTCCTCATCCGCCTCCCGCTGCTTCCGCTGGCGGATCTGCTCCTTGATGTGTTTCCGGAGCGCGTCCAAGTCGTCGAACCCCGCCGTCCGCGCCAGGTCGTCGTCTATCCCCGGCAGGAGCCGCTCGAAGACCTGCTTCACCTGGACGGTGAACTCCGCCTCTTCGAAGTCAAAGGAGGAACCCTCAGGGACCTTCAGTCGGAACGTCTTCTCCTCTCCCGGCTCCATACCCACCAACGCCTCGTAGAAACCCGGGAGGGGCCACTCGTTCTCCAGGTCCACCATGGCCTCCGCCTCGTCGTCCTTCAGGAAGACCTCCCCCTGGTCGGTGCGGCCCTCGACCGAAAAGGCGACCACATCCCCCGCTTGCACTGCGCGGCCCTCTCGGGGCTCCAGCACGGCGTGCTCCTCACGCAGCCGCTCCAGGGCCTCTTCGATCTCCTTCTTGGTCACCCGCACGGTGCGGGGTTTGATCCGCAGCGAGCGGTAATCCCCCAGGTCCACCTCCGGCGCTAGCGGCACGGTGAAGACGTACCGCAACGGCTCGGTTTCTACCTCCTCCAGCGAGGCCGGGGCATACGGCTCGATCCCCTCCCGCTCCAGCGCCTCCTTGAAGACCGGTTCGATCAGGTTCTCTGCGGCTTCCCCTCGCAGGAACTCCTCCCCATACCGCTGAGCGATGATGTGGTAAGGTGCCCGCCCCTTGCGGAACCCCGGGATCGAGACCTGGCGGGCGATGGTGCGGGCCACCCGCCGCATCTCTTCCCGGACCCGTTCCTCGGGCACGTTGATGGTCAGCCGCACCTGGCGCGGCTCGACCGTTTCTGTTGCAATCTGCAGGTCGGATGTCTGTTCTGCACGCTCCACGTGTTCCCCCTTGTCCGGCGACATCTAGCCGATAATAAAGCACGGGGCGCGTTTGAACGCCCCGAGAAGTGGGGAAGGCGGGACTCGAACCCGCACGGGATGAACCCACGTGATCCTAAGTCACGCTCGTCTGCCAGTTCCGACACTTCCCCAGGATCAAAGGAGCGTCCTCCTGTCGCGCACTTATTATAAAACGGAGCCCCAATTCCTGCAAGGTTCGCTTCCCCGCCCGAATCTGTAACCGTTTTGCAGGTCGTAACGCCCCTGGCGACCGGAAACCACGGCTACAGACCGCTCTTCGACGGCTCTGATCCCGCTGGGCGAGGGAAGTCCGGCCTTCTAGATTGTTACTGATTCTCCTCGCCCCCTCCGCGCCCTCTGCGCTCCCCTGGTCCCACTTGCGCCTCTACCCCTTCTCGTGTATCCTCTTTGTCAGACCGCACGCTTTCCAACGATCAGGAGAGCCCTACTATGACGCGTCGATTGATCATCCACGCCGACGACCTGGGCTTCCCGGCCGGCACGGTGGAAGCCATCGGCGAACTGTTCGAGGCCGGGATCGTCACCAGCACCAGCGCGATGGTCAACCAGCCCGACTGGCCTCGGGCTGCCGCCCTCCTGCGGGACCACCCGGAATGGGACGCCGGTGTCCATCTGGTGATGAACGACGGCCGTCCCATCCTGCCACCGGAAAAGGTCCCCTCGCTGGTCGACTCCGAGGGCCGCTTTCGGGACGGGATCGCCCTCCTGGCCCGCTACCCCGTCACCTCCCTTTCCGAACTCAAAGCGGAATGGAAGGCTCAGATCGAGAGATTCATCGCCGACGTAGGCCGCCCCCCGTCCCATCTCGACCTCCATTGCCATTACCCCTACGTCTTCCCCTCCTGGTTCCGCCTGAGCGTGGAGTTGGCTGAGGAGTACGGAGGTCTGGCCGTGCGTACCCCCTTCGACGACGCGCTGGAGGAGAAGGCGAAAGAACTCTCCGCCCGCTACGGCGGCTTTCCGCCCTGGTTCATCCGCTGGCAGGGACTGCGGTATCGAAGGATGGTGGACCAAAAGGGCCTCCCCCGAACCAACTACTGGGAGTCCGCCTTCTCCCAGGATGGCGCGCGGACGGTGGAGGTTCTGCTGGAGATCCTGGACAACCTGCCCGAGGGAAGCACCGAACTCCTCTGCCATCCCGGCACCGAGGGCTGGCGTAGGGAGGATTACGAGACCTTGAAGGACCCCCGAGTGCGGAAGCGCATTGAGGAACGGGGGATCCGACTGATCGGCTATGTCGACCTCCTGGCCCATCCGCAACGGGCCGGTTGACGGTCCACCGCCTTAACGGAGCACACTCAATGGGGGATCTCTCTCGAAGAACCGTGACGTTCGACCGGCACCGGTTGCAGGTGACGGAGGCCGGCGTGGGCGAGCCGGTCCTCCTCATCCACGGCTTCGCCGACTCCGCCTACACCTGGCACCGCAATATCGGAGCCCTGACCGAAGCGGGGTTTCGCGTCCTTGCCTACGACCAGCCTGGTCACGGCGAATCCGGGCTGCCGGAGGGGTTCCGCTTCGGGGTGGACGACCTGGCACGGGTGGCCCTGGGGTTGCTGGACGCGTTGGGCATCGAGCGGGTCCACGTCGTGGGTTCTTCGATGGGCGGTGGCGTCGCCCTCTACCTGGCGATCCACCACCCCGACCGGGTGCGTCGGGTCGTACCGGTAGCCCCGGTCTGCTACCACCCGCCCTTCCGCCCCTCTGTCTACCTCTTCCGGTGCCCTCCCTTCCTCGCCCTCGCCCGATGGATCGCCGGGCCGTGGCTGGTGGGGCCAGTCCTTCGCTCCCAGTACGCCGACCCCACCCTCCTCACCCCCGACGTGTTGGACCACTACCGGCGGGCCTTCGAACGGCCGGAGTACCTGGAGGCCTGTGCCGGGATGCTGCGCGACTACTGGAACCGAGCCTTCTACGAGACCGCCCGTCGCTACGGGGAGATCCGCGCGCCGCTCCACCTGATCTGGGGCGAGCGCGACACCTGGGTCCCGCCCCGCCGCTTCGCGCTCCGCCTGGCGGCCGACACCGGAGCCGATCTCACCATCGTCGCGCGGGCCGGCCACCTGGTCCAGCAGGCCCGCCCCGGACCCTTCAACCGCGCCCTCCTCCGCGCTCTGGAGAGGGAATGAGAACCACAAAGGACGCAGGCGACCATAAACGTCTCACCACAGAGACACAGAGAACACAGAGTTTCTCCCCCTTCCGGAGGTTTCTCTGTGCTCTCCGTGCCTCTGTGGTGGTTCACCTGTTGCAACGATGCAAGATATCTCAAACCTCTTCGCCTTCCCCCCGTCTCCTGCAGTTCTTGCTTCCCCGCCTTGCCCTCGCCCTCTTCGTTCTCTACTCCCTCCGCCCCCCGCCGATCCTGGTCGTGGTGGGACCGCCGCAGGAGGTGGTCACCACCAACCCCCTCGTCGGCGTCCACACCCGCCTCACCGACGAGGTAGAGGAGTGGAAGATCCAGCGCACCCTCCAGATGGTCCGCGAGATGGGCGCGCCGTGGGTCGTCGAGTTCTTCCCCTGGGCCTACTACGAGCCGGAGCCGGGCCGGTACGACTGGGACCACGTCGATATGGTGGTCCGCCACGCCCGCGCCCAGGGGTTGACGGTGATCGCCCGGATCGGCTGGGTGCCCCAGTGGGCCCGGCCGGAGGAGACGACGTTCACGTACCTAGACCCCGATGGGTATGAGGCTTTCGCCGATTTCGTCGCCACTTTCGCCGCCCGATACCGGGGGCAGGTCGATCACATCATCGTCTGGAACGAGCCCAACCTGAGTTTCGAGTGGGGGTACCGGCCGGTGGACCCTGCAGCCTACGTCGACCTGCTGCGGGCGGTGTATCCGGCGGCCCACGCGGCCAACCCGGACGTGGTGGTGCTGGCCGGCGCGCTGGCCCCCACCCTGGAGCCCCCCGGCAGCCCCGCCGGCCTGAACGACCTGGACTACCTGAGGGGAATGTACGAAGCGGGCGCGGCTCCCTACTTCGACGGGTTGGCGGTCCACGCCTACGGGCTGGGCTTCCCCCCGGAGGCCGACCCCGCGCCGGACGTGATCAACTTCCGCCGTACCGAACTGCTGCGGGCGGTGATGGAGGAGTTTGGCGACGGCAACAAACCGATCTACGTCACCGAGGCCGGGTGGAACGACCACCCCCGCTGGACCCGGGCCGTCCGCCCCGCCCAGCGGATCGCCTACACCATCGGCGCCTACGAGTGGGCCCGCCAGAACTGGCCCTGGTGCCGCGTCGTGGCGATGTGGGCCTTCCGCTACCCGGCTCCTCTGCACAACTACCAGGACTACTACACCTTCGTCACCGACGACTTCCGGCCCAAGCCCATCTACCTGGCGGTGCAGGAGTATACGGGACAGAGTCAGCGAGCCAGCGAATCAGCGAATCAGTGAGTATGCGTAACCTCTCGTTCATTAGCCGCCGGTCTCTCATCGCCGTGCTGGTGCTCCTCCTCGCTACCTGTCGCCCCTCCCCCGATGCCCTCGACCGGGTGTTGGAGACGGGCGTGCTGCGGGTGGGGATGGACGCCAGTTACCCCCCGTTCGAGTACATCGACGGGGAGGGGAACCTGGTGGGGTTCGACGTGGACCTGGCGCGGGAGATCGCCACCCGGCTGGGGGTGGAACCTCGCTTCGTCGCCAACCTCCCCTACGATGGACTCTACGACAGCCTCACCGCCGAGCAGGTGGACGTGGTGATCTCCGCCCTCTACGTCGACCCCACCCGGACCGCCGACTTTACCTACTCAACCCCCTACTTCGACGCCGGGCAGGTGCTGGTGATGGCCGAGGGAACCGAGGGAATCGACGGGATGGCGGACCTCGATGGGCGAACGGTGGCGGTGGAGTTCGGCAGCGCAGGGGACGTGGAGGCGCGGGCCTGGGCGCGGCGGCTGGCCTCGCTCACCATCCTCCCCTGCCAGACCGCCGACGAAGCGCTGGCGAAGGTAGCCGCGGGAGAGGCGGACGCGGCACTGGTGGATCACCTCTCCGCGCTGATGACGAGTATGGAGGGACTGCGGATCGTGGAGCCGATGGTGACCTCCGAACCCTACGCTATCGCGGTGCGGCGGGAGGACCGTCGGCTCCTGGAAGCGATCGACGAAATCCTGGCCGCGATGCGCGACGACGGCACCCTGGACCGGCTCCAAGCCCGTTGGTTCACCGCCGCCCCCTGATACCCCCCTGTACCCTGCTTCCTCTCTCCTGCCTCCGGCGGGTGCGTTTCAGTTTTGGGGCAGGTTGCCCGGGAGAGGGAGGTGCGACGCACCTGCTCGCCCCCAGAGTGAAATGTACCCGCTTCCTCACTGGGGTTCAGACAGGGGTTCGGACACACCTGATCCGCCTCGCCGTAAACAGGCGGGGCGGGCGGGAGATCGGCCTAGCACCGGCGCTTCAGGCCGGTGCCAGGCCCGCCGAGAAGGAGTCCCACGCCTGATGTCCGAAACTCCTGTCCGAAGGTCAGGCCGTCAAGGTTGACAAGAGAGAAAAAGAGCGTACTATATACAACAGATTGCATATAGTTTGAGAGCGTATGACACGCCGAGAATCCTACAGGAGGGCAGCGCAGATCTTTCGTCTCCTCGCCCATCCAGTCCGGCTCCACATCCTGGACGAACTGCGACGGGGGGAAGCCTGCGTCTGCCACTTACAGGCCATCCTCAAACGGCCCCAGCCGTACATCTCCCAGCAACTGCGCGTGCTGCGAGAGGCCGGAGTGGTCGAAGGGATCAAACGGGGGCTATTCGTCTATTATCGGTTGAGCGACCGGCGCGTGGAGCAACTCCTGGAGGAGATACTGGGTCCGGCGGGACCGCCCACGCCCACGCCTCCCTGCGCCTGCCCCCGATGCGTCGGCAGTCCTGACCAGCAGGCACTCCCGAACCAACCGGCCGTCCACATCCCCAAGAATCCACTTTAAGGAGGACCTACGCGATGTCCGAAACGACCGCGCGAGCACGAACCAAGATCGCATCATCCCAACCGGGCGTGACCAAACGCCTATCCGTTCTGGACCGCTACCTGACCCTCTGGATTTTCCTGGCGATGGCGGTTGGCGTGGCACTGGGGTACCTCTTCCCCACCGCCGTCCAGACCTTCAACCAGGCCGTCTCGATCGGCACGACCAACATCCCCATCGCCATTGGCCTGATCCTGATGATGTACCCGCCCCTGGCGAAGGTCCACTACGAGGAACTGGGGGATGTCTTCCGCAACTGGAAGGTCCTCGGCTTCTCCCTCATCCAGAACTGGATCATCGGACCGGTCCTGATGTTCCTCCTGGCGATCCTCTTCCTGCGAAACTATCCCGAGTATATGGCCGGTCTCATCATGATCGGCCTGGCCCGCTGCATCGCGATGGTGATCGTGTGGAACGAACTGGCCCATGGCGACACCGAGTACGCCGCCGGGCTGGTCGCCTTCAACAGCCTCTTCCAGGTCTTCTTCTACAGTCTCTACGCCTACGTCTTCATCACTCTCCTTCCTACCTGGTTTGGCCTGGAGGGAGCGGCGGTCCACGTCACCATCGGCGAGATCGCCAAGTCAGTCTTCATCTACCTGGGCATCCCCTCTATCGCTGGCTTCCTCACCCGCCTGATCCTCATCCGGTTGCGGGGCAAGGAGTGGTACGAGACCCAGTTCGTACCGCGCATCAGCCCGCTGACGCTGGCGGCGCTGTTGTTCACCATCGTGGTGATGTTCAGCCTGAAGGGGAATCTGATCGTGACGTTGCCGCTGGACGTGGTGCGCATCGCCATCCCGCTGACCATCTACTTCGTGGTGATGTTCCTGGTCAGTTTCTGGATGGGCCACGTCATTGGTGCAGGATACGCGCAGACGACGACACTGGCCTTCACCGCTGCCAGTAACAACTTCGAGCTGGCGATTGCGGTGGCGGTGGCGGTCTTCGGAATCGGGTCCGGTCAGGCCTTCGCCGCCGTGATCGGCCCGCTGATCGAAGTACCGGTGATGATCGGACTGGTAAACGTCGCCTTCGCCCTGGGACGGAGGCTCTTCCCCGCCGAGGTCCGATCGAACCGCCGACCCGCAGAAAACGCAGAGATCTCCTAAACGAACCCCAGAGGCACAGAAAACACGAAGAATATCAGAGGACACTCTGTCTCCTCTGCGCCTCTGGAGTGAAACCTATCAACGGCGAAGGAGGGCGAGGGATCAGGCGACCAGCGCGTCGACGACGGAGAGGACGGTGCGAGCGCACTGTCGCCAGGAGAAGCGGCGGAGGTTGGCGAAGCCTCGCTCGATCAGGTCGGCCCGCAGGGCAGGGTCCGTCGCCAGGCGGCCCATCGCCTCCGCCCAACCCGCCACATCGAGGGGGTCTACCAGCAACGCCCCCTCGCCTGCGACCTCGGGGAGGCTGGCAGCGGTGGAGCAGATCACCGGGCAGCCGCAGGCTTGCGCCTCCAGCACCGGCAGGCCGAACCCCTCATACAGGGAGGGAAAGACCAGCGCCAGAGCCCCGCTGAGCAACGCCGGTTTGTCCGCCTCGGGAATGTAGCCAGGGAAGAGGATCCGATCCTCCAGGCCAAGCCGGCGGACCCGTTCGAAGAGATCGGCGTAGAGCCAGCCTCGACGGCCGGCGAGGACGAGGTAGGTCTCAGGTTTCAAGGTTCCAGATCGGAGAGCGGCGAAGGCGTCGATCAAACGGGCCAGGTTCTTGCGCGGCTGGAGGGTCCCCAGGTAGAGAAAGTAGGCCCCTTCGATCCCATAGTGAGCCTTCACGGCGGCAATGGCAGCGGGATCGCGCACCGGGGCCAAAGTATCGTCGTAGCCCGGATAGGCCACAGTGATCTTATCCGGCGGAGTCCTGTAACGGGCTATCAGATCCGCCTTCGTCGCCTCCGAATCGGCCAGGACGTGGGTGGCGGTGTAGGCGTTCCAACGAGTGGAGAGATCGAGATACAGCCGCTGTAGCAGGGGATGGGCGTGGGGGAAATATAGGTAGCCCAGGTCGTGGACGGTCACCAAGGTCAACGGAGGGCGGATCGGGGGAAGTACGTGGGCCGGGACGAATAGAAGGTCCGGCGGCCGACGGGCCATCTCCCAGGAGAGGCGGAGGTGGGTCCAGAGACGGGGGAAGGGGATAACCCGCACTTCGGCACCGAAGAACAGATCCGAAGCGGGCGGGGAGCGGAAGTACAGTCGGAACCGGTGGCCTGAGTCGATGGAGAGAAGGGCTTGGATCAACCGCTGGGAGTAGATCTCCGTCCCCGTGGGACGGGGGGAGATCGCCCGGCTGGCGTCGATCCCGATGATCATCCTCTGGTCACTTCTCCCGCCGGAACTCCCGCAACAGGAGCAGCGCGCCAACGAGGATCAGGAGGGCCGGCCAGAGGCGGCTCAGTTCCTCGGCGGTGTTGGGCCCCAACAGCTGCAGGTTGACCACCAGAGCACCGCCACCGAAGATCAACCCGAAGATGGCGAGGAAGAGGATCTCCCAATCGCGCAGTCCCTGCGCCAGCCAGAGGGCCAGGAAAGCGATGCCCACGATAGCGACAAAGACCGGCCACCAGGTCCGCAACACCGAGTAGTCCTGATCCCCCATACTGATGAGGAAGAGAAACAGACTGGAGAGGACCAACGCCGTCCCCCAGAAGACCCGGGACTCCGCCTTCCGATCGCTACGGAAGTAGGTGATGAGGGACGTGATCCCCCACACCAGCGGGAAAGCCGGCCAGATCTGGTCTACGGTGGGGATCCCCAGCCGGAGCTGCACCAGCAGGAAATAGCAGCCAACGGCGATCAGAACAAGGGCGAGGAAAACGATCGACCTTCGCATCTATTCCCCTCGTTCGATAGCCTCGATCTTTCCGATCCTGCGGGCGTGCCGGCCGCCCGCGAAACGGGCCTCCAGGAAGGTCCGGACGACCTCCAGCGCCGACCCCACCCCGAGCACCCGCCCGCCCAGGCAGAGGATGTTGGCATCGTTGTGCTCGCGGGCCATCCGGGCCATATAGCAATCGGTCGCCAGCGCCGCCCGGACGCCCCTGACCTTGTTGGCGGCCACACTCATCCCGATCCCGGTGCCGCAGACCAGGATCCCCAGGTCCGCCCGTCCCTCGGTCACAGCGCGGGCCACCTGAACGGCGTAGTCGGGATAATCGGTGGACTCCTCATCGAAAGTGCCCACGTCCTCCACCTCATACCCCTCGTCGGCAAGGAAACGGGCGATCTCCTCCTTCAGACGATACCCGCCGTGATCGGCTCCTACGACGATCCGCATTTCCCTTACCCCACCAGCGACTTGACCAGCGCGACCGCCAGCACGCAGCCGCTGCAAAACCCCACCGCCAGCAGGACCGCACCGATTGCGACGAACCACGAAGTACCGTAAGCACTCCGCTCCAGCACGGCCTCCTCAGGCTTCTCGGGGTTGTAATACACCATCACCTCGCTCCCAACCGGGAACCGGGCGATCTGCCTCTGGGCTCCCGCTTCGCTGGTGAAGGCCTTTTCCGTGAACGCAGTTCGATGGCCGATGTACGTCTGATCGCCCACCCGGTACTCGTACTCCACAAGCGGATAGTAGCGCCAGTACGTCGAGCTATCGCCGTCATCGTAGTCGGTGTATTGCACCCTCCTCACCTCCGCCCGGACGATCCGCCCGGAGGTCGTGGGCCAGGTCTTGCTTGCCTCCGCCTTCCTCCGGCTGCGTAAGCCGAGAACGAGCAGAAGGAGCCCCCCGGCACTAAAGGCCAAGGGAAACACCCCAACACACAGGAGCAGGATCGATTGAACTACATTCGCAGACATACCGCCCTCCGGAAACGCGTTCTCTGCGTCGGTAGGTACGTGGTGCCTCCTCCTCTACGAGCGCGCCGGTTCCGTCATTGGCGAACCGGTTCCTTTTTCCCCTTTTCTGCCTCCCCACCCTCGCCAGCCGGGGCTTCCTCTTCCTTTTCAACCGGAGGAAGCAAGGCGACCTCCAGCACCTCCTCCATCCGCTCCACGCGGACGATCTTCAACGCCCGTCGCACCTTGCGGGGGATCTCCACCAGATCCGGCTCGTTCCGCTTGGGGATGACCACCGTCTTCAGGCCAGCGCGATGGGCGGCGAGGATCTTCTCCTTCAACCCACCCACCGGCAGGACCCGCCCGCGCAGGGTGATCTCACCCGTCATCCCCACGTCCCGCCGGACGGATCGATTGGTGAGAGCGGAGATGAGGGCCGTGGCCATCGTGATGCCCGCCGAGGGGCCATCCTTCGGGATCGCTCCCTCGGGCAGATGGATGTGGATGTCGGTCTTGTCGAAGAGGTCGCGAGACAGGCCCAGTTCTTTGGAACGGGAGCGGGCGTAACTGAGGGCCGCCTGGGCCGACTCCTGCATCACCTCACCCAACTGACCGGTGAGGATGAGGCTGCCCTTTCCGGGCATCAGCGTCACCTCCACCGGCATCAGATCGCCGCCCGCCTCGGTCCAGGCCAGCCCGGTCGCCAGGCCCACCTCGTCCTTCTCCTCCGCCTTGTCCCGCAGGAAGCGGGGCGGTCCGAGGAGTTTGGGGAGCATTCGGGCGGTGATCTGCCGCAGCGGCTTCTTCCCCTCGGCCAGCCGTCGCGCCGCCTTGCGGCAGATGGAGGCGATCTCCCGCTCCAGGTTACGGACCCCCGCCTCGTAGGTGTACTCGCGGATGATGCGCCGCAGCGCGGCGTCGGTGAAGCGGGGCGGATTTTCGCCAAGCCCGTGCTCCTCGATCTGGCGCGGGATCAGGAACCGGCGGGCGATCTCCATCTTCTCCTCCTCGATATAGGAGGGAAACTCGATCACCTCCATCCGGTCCCGCAGCGCTGGCGGGATGGGGTCGAGGGTGTTGGCCGTGGTGATGAAGAAGACCTTGGAAAGGTCGTAAGGGACCTCCAGGTAGTGATCGGAGAAGGCGTGGTTCTGCTCCGGGTCGAGGACCTCGAGGAGCGCGGCGGCGGGATCGCCCCGGAAGTCCAGCCCCAGTTTGTCTACCTCGTCCAGCATGAAGACCGGGTTGATCGTCTTGGCGCGACGCATCGTCTGGATGATCCGGCCGGGCATCGCGCCGATGTAGGTCCGTCGGTGGCCGCGGATCTCCGCCTCGTCCCGCACCCCGCCCAGGCTGACGCGGACGAAGTTCCGCCCCAGCGCTTTGGCGATCGATTTCCCCAGGCTGGTCTTGCCGGTCCCCGGCGGGCCGACGAAGCAGAGGATGGGGCTGCGCATCTTGTCCGGCGCCAGTTTTTTGACCGCGATGTACTCCAGGATGCGCTCCTTGGCCTTGGGCAGCCCGTAGTGATTCGACTCCAGCACCTCCGCCACGTGCTGGAGGTCGAGGTTGTCCTCCGTCTCCTCCTTCCAGGGCAGTTCGAGGAT
>Ga0209426_1001011_pt1 | contig 20942 bp, 17 predicted proteins | sample Deesub1362B_J571_FD_187697 | JGI IMG/M metagenome (GOLD analysis project Ga0209426, IMG submission 187697) | Deep oceanic, basalt-hosted subsurface ecosystem from Juan de Fuca Ridge flank, Pacific Ocean, CORK Borehole 1362B_J2.571 (SPAdes)... ...
GTTTGACATGGTCCAGAAAGGTATGTTCCGTCAGGATCTGTATTACCGCCTGAATGTGGTGACGATTCAGATCCCGCCGCTGAGGGAGCGACCCGAAGATATTTTACCTCTTTCCGAATATTTTGCCCAGCGGTATGCGGAAAAGTTGAAGAAGCGGATCACCGGTTTCACAGATCGAGCCAAACAGCTGCTTTTAAGCTACCATTGGCCCGGGAATGTGCGTGAGCTGGAGAATGCCATCGAACGGGCGGTGGCACTGGCCGTGGGGCATCAGATCCATGCGTCGGATTTGCCAGAGACGCTGAGAGAAGGACGGATCGAAGGCATTTTGCGCACGGCTTCGGCCCGGGCAAAGTCGATGAAAGAGATTGAAGCGGAGGTAATCCGCGCTTATCTGGAACTGTATGGCTGGGATTATGAGCGGGTGGCAGAAGTTCTGGAGATCGGCCGTACGACGCTGTGGCGGAAGATGAAAGCCTATGGAATCCGTAAGCCAGTTCCTCCAAAGCGGTGAGATAAAAAAGCATCATTTGGCGGGGAGATTGAAATTGTACGGGGTAGCCCAGAGGCCCGGAAAAGGCGAACGGAAAGATACATCGGAACCTTCCCACAGGGGTACGTTTTTCCGGCAAGCAACCAACGATCCCTCATTTTGAGAGTGGATGAAGAACATGAGTGATTTAGAGAGCACGGAGAAAAGCACAGGCCATAAAAGACACCGTGCTCTCTTTTTTTTTCTTCTTTCTCTGTGTCTCTTTTTGTGTATCGGGATTATCCGTACTACGCGCCTGCGTGCAGAATTTTCTCCTGATTCAAATAGACATGGACAAACTGGGAAACCACCCAGGCGTGACTGATGAACGCCACCAGGATCAAAACGTAAAACGGTGCCTGCAGCACCCCACCCAGAAAAATGAGAAAGAGCCGCACGTCACGAGATGAGGGCAGCAGGTTCCATAGGTAATCCCTAAACGTTTTCTTGCCAAAGCGCAACTGGAATTCTTTTTTGGTGTAACTGTACAGGATGAAGCCTGCCGCTGCCATCAGCCCAATCAGAAAGATTCCCACCGACGGATGCATCCGGTAGTGCCCGTACACGATTCCGCCCACAATGGCAACGTCTGCGTAGCGGTCCAGGATCGTGTCGAACCAGGCGCCAAAGCGGCTGGACTGGAATTTCAGCCGGGCAATTTCTCCATCACAGCCGTCCACGATGGAGGAAAGCTGGGTGAGCAGTGCACCGGCAATGTTCAAAATTGGCTGGGCGAAAGCAAAAAGGATTCCTGCGGCCACTGCCATGAGAAAACTTATTACTGTGATGGCGTTTGGGGACAAGGGTGTATTGGCCAGAAATTGGGTAATCCGCACCGAAATGGGACGGTTCAGGTACCGGGAAACGATCCCATCTTCGCTTTTAGTGAGCTGTTTCAGCAGAAGCCGCCGGGCAATGGAAAAATTGCCCGGGGTGTCCACGTCTATCCAGAAGCTGGAACCGATATCGACAGCCGCAATTCGTCCTCTGTGTGCCAGTTTTCGAACACCAGCCGAAAGAGAACCATCGCCCTCCGCCAGTGCTTTCCGCAAGGCCGGCACTATATCCCGCTGGAATAGGAATACCCCCGTATCAATCGCATTGTAATTCTGTAACTGTTTGCCAATTTCCACAATCTGGTCCGCATCTGTGGTGACCTTTGTGGCGTCTTCGTGGTCAAAAACAAACCGCTGGGTACGGTCGACGGCAAGTAGGGACTGATCCGTTTGAGGATATTGCTGCAGCAGCCTTTTCAGAATATCCGGATCGATAATGTGGTCACACATCATCACCACAAATGGACCGCGGATCTTTTCGGCAGCTGCCAGGACCGAAGTACCGTTGCCTTTGGGCCAATCTGGATTTTCAATAATCTGGATAGAAAGGCCGTATCGCCGTGCAAGGTCCCGGATGTGCTGGATCACGCGCTGCTTGCGGTAACCCACCACCACGTAAAAATCGCGCAGACCCACTTCTCTGGCGGTAAGAATCGCCCGTTCCAGCAGGGAAAGTCCGTGAATTTTTACGAGGGGCTTGGGTATTCCATTGCTCATTTTCTTGAGCCGCTGTCCGCGGCCGGCCGCGAGGATGACCACCGGAAAGTGTGGAAAGACCGGCTGAATGGTATGGCTGGAAGGCTGGGAAACGTCGGGCTGCTTCTCAGGATGAGACGAATGTATTGGGCGAAGCAGATCCATCGCATCCCTCCTTCTTTTTGGCTCTGTTTTTCAGGTAAAAAAATCGGACAGTCAGAAAAAACCGCTGGAGCGATCGTTAGCGCAATTTCCGGAAGCGCAGGGGCAAAAATTAAATGTTGCGCAACTGTAATATAATCAACAAAACGGAAAATTTCAAGCCATTCTTGACTTAAGGGATTATTTTTTCAGTAAATAGCCCAGAATGAAAGCCCGCTACGCAGGCTGGTTTTTCCCGGACCGAATTCCGAATTTTTGAATGTAGAAGTTAAGGGATGTCCTGGGGATTCCCAGTAGCTGAGCCGCGCGGGTCCTGTTCTGTCCCGCAATTTCCAGCGCCTGCTGCACCAGCTGTTTTTGTGATTCCTGCAGCAGGTTTTTCCCTTCCTGGGGGGCGAGATGCAGGGTAAAGAGCGGTTCGCCAGTGGGCCGGAGGGGCGACCCCGATGGATGAAAAAAATCTTCAAGACAAAGAACAGAGTCCTTTTTCAGCAGCATGGCCCGTTCGATGAGGTTTTTCAGTTCCCGGACATTTCCGGGCCAGTCGGCGGTTTCCAGAAATCGTTCAGCGTCGGGAGCAATGCGATTCACGTTTTTGCCCAGTTTGCGGTTCAGCTCCTGAATGAATTGCTTGGCCAGGGGTAAAATATCTTCCCGCCGCTCCCGCAGGGGGGGAATGTGCAGCGTGGCAATATTGAGCCGGTAGTAAAGGTCCAGCCGAAACTGCTTGTTTTCCACCCGTTCGCGGAGGTCTGTGTTGGTGGCTGCAATAACCCGGATGTTCACCCGGATCGGTTCAACCGCACCAATACGGAAGAACTCTCCCGTTTCCAGCACGTGGAGCAGTTTGGACTGGAGCTCCACCGGCATTTCGGCAATTTCATCCAAGAACAGGGTGCCTCCGTTAGCCCGCTCAATCAGGCCCATTTTTCCCTTCTGCCGCGCCCCGGTAAAGGCACCGCGCTCGTAACCAAAGAGTTCGCTTTCCAGCAGCTCTCGGGGGATGGCAGCACAGTTGATGCAGACAAACGGATAGCTAAAGCGCGGGCTCTTGTAATGGACAAAATGTGCCAGCAGGTTCTTTCCTGTGCCGGTTTCGCCGGTGATAAGCACCGTGGTGTCAGATTTGGCGTATTCTTCGGCCAACTGTAGGAGCTGCTGCATGGCCGGCGAGACGCAAACAATTTCGGCCATCTGTGAACTTTCGATGGTACTTTTGCGCAGTGCTTCCACTTCTTTCTTTAGGCGCAGGTTGTCCAGGGCCCGCTGAACGATAAAGCGGATAAATTCCGGTTCCTCTTTTTTCTGGATAAAATCGTAAGCGCCCAGCTTCATGGCTTCCACGGCAATATCAATGTTGCCGTAGGCCGTTATCATGATAACCAGAATGTCTGGGTATTCCTCCCGCAGCTGTTTTAGAATGCTGAGGCCATCTGTTTCCACCAGCTTGTAGTCCAGTAGTATCAGATCAATGGGGTGGTTCTCGAGGATGTTCCAGGCCTCCGCCACCTGGGTGGCCGTGTGGACCCGCCGCTCCTCGTTTTCAATGATCCGTTTGATGGAATTGCATACGATACGCTCGTCGTCCAGGATTAAGATGTCAAACTTCATTGCTCCGGCTCCTGCTGTACGGAAAACGGATAATGAATGTGGTTCCCAGGCCAACTTTGCTCTTTACCTGGTACTGGGCGCTGTGGTTTTCCAGGATTCGCTGGACAATGGCCAGACCCAGCCCGGTTCCGTTAGGCGATTTGGTGTAGAAAGGATCGAAAATGCGCGGCAAATCTTCTTCCGGAATTCCCTTGCCGGTATCGATGACCTGCACTTCCAGGTGGCGGCTGAAAGAGCGGGTGCGGATAGTCAGTACACCGGAACCGTCCATCGCCTGGAAGGCATTCAGGAAGAGGTTAATGAACACCTGTTCCAGTTGGTGAAGATCCGCTTCAATCTGCCGTTCATCGTGCTGCAGATCTGTAACCACCGAGATGGCGGATTTTTCGAACTGTTTTTGGGTCAGAGTTAGGCTTTTTTGAATCACCTCATCGATGTGAACAGGACGAAATTCTGGTTTGTGGGGCCGGGTGTAATCCAGAATGGCCGAAACAATGCGCTGGATCCGGTCGATTCCATCCCGCAGTTCCGGGTAAATTTCCTGGAAATCGGGCGTGTGGCCGAATTTCTGGCGCAAAAAATCCAAGTTGTTATTCAGTGCGAAAAGCGGATTGCGAATTTCGTGGGCGATGCCTGAAGAAAGCTGACCCAGGGCATACATTTTTTCGGTTTGTATGGAATACTGTTCGATTTTTTTCCGCTCTGTAAGATCGCGGACGTAAGCAAAAGCCACATCCGGGCGGCCGTCCACGACTGGTCCGCGGGTGATGTAAATTTCCACCGGGATCTGGAACTGATCCCGGGTGTAAAGGATGGTTTCAAAATGCTCGTCACCTGACGCTTTCTGCTTACTGGTACCCAGACGGCGGATATTGGCGGGATCAATAAGCTTGTAGAAGTTCAGTTTCTTCAATTCTTGGTACGGATATCCCGTTAAATGAACTAGTTTCTGGTTGCAATCCAGGATCTGTCCCTGGCCATCGATAATGGCAATGGCTTCCAGGGAATTTTCAATGAGGCTGCGGTATTTTTTTTCGGAAGATGCCAGCCGGTTGGTGTATTCCTGAATTTTGTGCCGCATATCGTCAAAGGCACGGGCCAGACTGCCAATCTCATCTTTTTTGGTAATGTTCAAGGGGAAGGAGTAATCGCCGTCTTCCATGCGCCGGGCGGCTTTTTCGATGCGATGCAGCGGCCGGATGATGCTGGTTTGCAGGGCGACCAGGATCACCATGCTCAGTACAAAAATAGAAATGAGAGCCGAACTGCCCAGAAAAATGAGATTTGACTTTTTGGCGCGGTGGTAGTCGTCCATTCTTAGGAGAATGCTAATGCCGCCACGCAGATCGCCGGGGCTGTAGCCCTGTTTGGCGTGACAGGCCAGACAGGATTCTTCGGTATACAGCGGTGCGAAATAGCGGAAGTAAGTGTGTCCGTTGATGCGTTCAATGCGGTAAAATTCCCGGGCTTTCCGTTCTTCTATGGACTTTTGAAAGAACACCAGGGCCTTCCGCTCGAAATCATCTGGCCGGTTGATCGGATTGATATATTTCAGGCTGGCCATGTGAAAGGAAAAATCTTCCCCCAGCAGCTTGCTCAGTTCACTGAGTTCACGAGTTACTAGGGCCGGATTCCGGAGGGTGAGGGTGTCACCCTCAATAGTAATCCGGTCTGGCTGAGGCAGGAATGGGTTGGAAACAATTCCTGGACGTTTTTTCACATACACGCCGTTGTAATCGGAGACCCATTTGCGGATGGTAAGGATGCTTTTGTAGATGGCGCGGGCGTTGGCCACTAGGTGGGCTTCCATCTGGTGTTCGAACCGGAAAAGCAGGAGGCCGAAAATTACGGAGATAATGGCCGTCACCGAAAGGGCGATAGTCAGAATTACTTTGCCCGTCAGGCGCATTCTGGACCACCATAATCTGGTTCCAACTGACATGGCACCGACCCGTATTGTTGGAAAGTTTCCGTTCCAACTTAAAATGGCAAAATTGCCGGGCCGATGCAACCCATTTGTCCCATCTCACTGCGGAGCTAACCGGGCCCGCAACGGCCGCTGATGGGAAACGTTGCCAATTATCCGGGAATGTTGAAGGTTTTGGCAAAAATTCTGCCACATCTGGAAAAGCGAATCCGATTTCCGCAAAATGAGAATTTTTAGGGTGTTAAATAAAATTGCGGTGTCGGGATACAGTCGGCAAAACTGACGGTATACGGTCGCTCTGACGGAATACCGTCGGTTTTGGCCCGTTCGGCAATTGCGGAAGCAGCTGCTATCTAACTGTAAAAACAGCCGGTTACAGAATTTTAACAAACTGGCATGAGGTTTGAATGAAAAAAGGCGGTATGGTAATTTCGGGCAAGAGTGCGGAGAAAAGAGGAGGTCCACCATGAAAAAGGCTATTGTTGCAGTGTTAACAGGGCTGGTTTTGGCCAGTTCTGCGGGGGCGGCAGATTTTAAGGTAAACGGGGTGTACACAGCATGGGGGCAGTCGCAGCACCATTTCTGGCTCGGTAAGGGGAAGTACAACGATAATTACGTGGTGCAGATGCTGCGGTTTAACGTACAGGGAATTGTCACAAAAGATGTGAAATTCGTAACCCGTCTGGATATCGCGCAGGGCTGGTGGGGCGTCGATAATGCGCTTCGCTCGGTACAGCGCACTGGCACCAAGGGAGGAAGTGCCCTTTTTGATTTTAAGGATACCAATTTTCTTGTTCATGTGGATCAGGCCTACATTTCATTCCGCGTTCCCAATCAGCCGGTAACCTTCCGTGTGGGACGGATGTGGTACGGGTTGGGACATAAAATCATGCTGGATAACAACTACGAGGGAGTTCAGGTGGATATCACGCCATCCGGCGGCGGCAAATTCAGCCTGGGCTGGGCAAAAGTTTCGGAAGGTGTCGATGGGCTCAGCGATGAAGCATCGGTAGCTCCCGATCAGCGCGGCTTTACTGATGCACGGGATGCCCACCTCTTTTTGGCCAGCTATGCCGGCAAGACCCAGAACTTTAGCTACCAGCTCTACGGATTTTTCTACAATGATGCCAGCATTGCAGATGGCAACGCCTACGTGCCGGACCATCTTCAGTTCTTCAAAACCCGTTTTTCGCCGCAGATTTCCCAGTTAACGGCCCTCGGATTCACCGGAAAGTACCAGGCCGGAAAGCTTACGGTGGACGGCGAAGTGGATGTCCTTTTCGGAAAGGATAAGATTGACAACCAGAAGCACGGTGCCAAGCAGATGTGGGACATCAACAACGGTGACCTGAGCGGATACAACCTTTACCTGAAGCTGAATTATGCAGCGGCGGATAAGGTTACCCTGGGTGGCGTTTTTGGCATGGGCTCTGGGGACGACGACTTGACTTCCGGCAAAGGAAACGTGAATAAGTTGCGCACCAGCGGCTTCTTCTACATTACTGAGGTATGGGAAGATTCCATCATGCCGGATGAGGAAGGTATTACGCCTCAGGGACTGGGGGCACCCAATGTGCGCGGTTACCGGGAGCTGGAAAATACCACGGCACTGCAAGTGAATACACTCATCAAGCCGCGCAAAGATGTGCAGCTGTTTTTTGCCTATACCTATTTGCGGGCAACCCAACCTATCCACGCATGGGGACCTGACGGCGAAGGTGACTGGCGCATCGATCCCGACAAGTCGGCCCAGGATATCGGTCAGGAGGTAGATTTCCGTATTTCGTACAATATGTATAAGCAGCTGAACTTGACGCTGCGGGGCGGCTACTTTATGCCGGGTAAGGCAGCTGGCTACCTGATCAATGGAACGGATGAATACAACAAGGCCGCATGGGAGCTGAAAGCAACCGTTACCCTGAAATTTTAATATGATGTTTCGGGAATAAAGAGAGGAGAAACCATGAACGGCAAGAGGATGACGCCGGTCTTTGGTGCAATGCTGCTTGCAGCAGTGCTGTTCGGACTGGGGTTTGCACCCGGGCCCGGACAGTCGGACAAACATCCCGAAGTGGATTTCTCCGTGAGCTGTGTGGAATGTCACAGGGATGCGACACCGGAGATTGTGTCACAGTGGAAAAGCAGCAAACACGGTCTGATGAACTTTGCCTGTTATATGTGCCATGGGGATGGCAAGCAGGAATTCAGCAGAAGGCCGGGAACGGAGCGGTGTCAGGCCTGCCATTCAGCCCTGAATGTAGATTTCTCCCGGACACCGGCCAAAAACTGCTTCGATTGCCATAATGGCCATACGCTGAAGTTTCATCAGTGAGGTGCAGGCAACCGAGGAAAGGAGGGAAACATGTCTCTCGACCGGAGAGAATTCTTAAAGATGATGGCCGCTTCGGCGGCGGCCGCCAGCATCGGGGCGGAACTGGCTCCGGCTTCCCTGCTGGCAGATGAAATCCAGTGGTACAAATCGGTTTGCCGCTTTTGCGGGACCGGATGCGGTGTGATGATCGGCAAAAAAGGGGATCGGGTAGTTGCTGTCAAAGGAGATAAGCTGAATCCCATTAACAAGGGACATCTTTGTGTAAAGGGGTTTTACCTCCACAAGGTAATCTACGCCAAAACGCGCCTGCTCTATCCCATGATCCGTCGGAACGGCAAGTTCCAGCGGGTAAGCTGGGATGAAGCGCTGGATTATGTGGCCAGCAAATTTAACGAAATCCGCAAAAAGTACGGCCCGGATGCCCTGGCGTTCTATGGTTCTGGTCAGGCTGAGACCGAGGAAACCTACATGGCCAACAAGCTGTTCAAGGGCTGCATCGGGACCAACAACATGGAGGGCAATCCACGCCTCTGTATGGCCAGCGCCGTAGGGGGGTACCTTTCGTCCCACGGTCTGGACGAACCCGCAGGTACCTATGCCGACATCGAAAAAGCAGAAATGTTCTTCCTGGTGGGAAGCAACACAGCCGAATGCCATCCAATTCTTTTCGAACGGATTGTGCGCCGCAAGAACCAAAACCCCAATGTGAAAATCGTCATTCTGGACCCACGAAAGACACCCACCGACCAGATTGCTGACCTGCACATGTTTCCAAAGCCGGGGTATGACCTGGCCGTACTGCATGCAATGGCCCGAATCATCATCAAAGAAGGCTACGCGGACAAAGAGTTTATCGCCAATCATGTGAATTTCAAAGATGCTCAGGGGAAGGATATTACTTTCGAAGCGTACCAGCGCTTTCTGGAGCCGTTTACGCCGGAGTATGCTTCACAGGTAAGCGGCGTTCCGGCTGAGGATATTGTACGGGCCGCACGGATGTTCGGCCAGTCCCGCACGGTCATGAGTATGTGGACGATGGGCCTGAACCAGCGCACGCGCGGTGTGTGGGCCAATAATCTGGTTCATAACCTGCATCTGATTACCGGGAAGATTGGTGTGCCGGGAAGCGATGCCTTTTCATTAACAGGGCAGCCCAACGCATGCGGCGGTGTTCGGGAAGGCGGCGGGCTCTGTCATCTGCTGCCAGGCCACAGGAAAGTGGCCAATCCCAAACACCGCGAAGAAGTGGCAAAGGTTTGGGGGGTGCCCGTGAGCAATATTCAGCCCAAACCGGGCAAGCACACAATCGCCATGTTCGAGGCCCTGAATAAGGGCGAAATTAAGGGGATTTACATTATGTGCACCAATCCGGCACAGTCCCTGCCCAATGCCAGCAAATACTGGAAAGGGTTAAAAGAACAGTTTGTGGTTGTGGCTGAGTCGTTTTATCCCACGGCGACCACAGAGTACGCCGATGTGCTACTACCGGCGGCCTTCTGGTCTGAGAAGGAAGGGGTATACGGCTGTACGGAGCGGCGTTCGCAGTATATGGAGAAGGTCATTGATCCACCCGGAGAAGCCCGCTGGGATGCGTTTATTTTGAGGGATCTGGCCATCCGCATGGGCTTCAAGAAGGAATTCGAAAAATACCGGACAGCCGAAGATATCTGGAATGAATACATCAGCCTGACCAAAGGCCGCGATATGGATTTGAGCGGTGCCACGTACCGGCGGCTAAAGAAGGTTCGTGGTCTGGTGTGGCCGGTTCCGAGCGAAGATCATCCTGGAACCTATAAACGCTATACGAATGGTGACCCGATCTTTGATGCGCTTCCCGCAGAAAAGAAACGGGGTCGCCGGATGTTTTTCTACGGAAAACCCGACGGCAAGGCCGTGGTCTGGGCCCGTCCTGCCAAAGGCCCAGCCGAACCGACGGATAAAGAATATCCGTTCGCCCTGACGACCGGTCGGGTTCTGGAGCACTGGCACACGGGTACGATGACCCGCACCGTGCCTGAGCTGAACCGTGCCGTACCCAAAGCCTATGTGGAAATTCATCCCGAAGACGCCAGACGGCTTGGGATTGCGGACAAAGATCCCGTCATTGTGGAAACACGGCGCGGCCAGCTTAAGATCGAAGCCCGGGTTATTGACCGCCCGGCACCGGGGACGCTGTTTATCCCGTGGCACTGGAAGGAATGGCTGGCCAATCTGCTCACCATCGATGCGTTTGATCCCGGTTCCAAAGAACCGGAGTACAAGGTTGCTGCTGCCCGGATCCGGAAGGCCTAACCCTCCTTGGGAAGGGCCTTCCGGCCCACTTTATTTACATCAGGGAGGCCGAAAATGCCAATTGCTGGAGTAATCGTTTTGGCCAATAAAGACAAAACAGCAGATGTGCTGGAGCGCCTGAAAGGTTTTTCCGGCGTTACCACATACGGCGTTCATCAGGATGACAGTATCATCGCCGTGCTGGAAGCTGGATCACCAGAGGGGCTGGAACAGATAAGCCGGGATATCAGCGAGAAAGTGGATGGGGTGCTGGGAGTGTTTCCGGCCTATGTCCGTTTTGATGATGAAGGAGCGGTAGGCGAAGAATGAACCGGCGATATCTGAGGCCACCGGGAGCTGTTGCGGAAGATGAGTTTCTGAAAAGATGTATCCGGTGTCGGAAATGCGTGGAAATTTGTCCGTATTATTCCATTCGGGTAGCCACGTTTTCTTTGGGGCAGGAGATGGGTACCCCGGTCATCGTGCCGCGCAGGATCCCATGTTATCTCTGCCTCAAATGTCCGCCTGTGTGTCCAACGGGTGCACTAAATCCGGTTGCAAACCGGGAAGATGTGCAGATGGGGGTGGCCCGGATCAATACCCGGACCTGCTTGCCTTATGCGGGGGTTCTGTGCCGGGCCTGCTACGAGCGATGTCCCATTTACAGGGAAGCAATTGTGCTGGATCAGGAAATCTACCCGGTGGTGCGTGCTGAGAAATGTGTGGGGTGTGGAATCTGTGAGAATGTTTGTCCCACGGACCCGCCATCGATTGTGGTAGTGCCAGAACGGATGCTGAAACGTGAATAAGGGGCAGTCGTGCGAAAACGGTTGGGACTTCATTTCTGGAGAAGGGCGGTGCAAATTGGCAGTCTGATGTTCATGATCGCGATTCCGCTCCTTAACCGGAAAGGGATCCATTTCCTGCTGGGCTCTTATTACAGCCTGTCCGTGGGCCAATGGACCATAATTGACCCGGCCCTGGCTTTGCAGACGTTTCTGCTAACGGCTGAAATTGGCGCAGGACTTATTCTGGCTGTGGCCGTTCCAACCGTCGTAGCGTTTTTGTTTGGAAAAGTTTTTTGCAGCTGGGCCTGTCCTTTTTTCCTTCTTGCGGAATGGGGAAAAGGGGTACGCCACAGACTAATTTCCAGATCCACACCCGGTTTGAACCGGAATAGCGGCCGTTTCTTGTTTTGGGGGATTTTTGCAGGTTTCTTGATTTTGACGGGGATTCTGGGCTTTCCACTTATCACATTTCTTTCCATGCCGGGATTGCTGAGTGCTGAAATTGGCGACTGGCTATTTCCAGGACCGCCCGGCTGGGAAATTTTGCTGGTAGGCATCATACTTTTACTGGAAATAGGACTGGCCGGTAGGATCTGGTGCAGATATGTTTGTCCTGTGGGAGCAACGCTTGCCCTTTTCCGCACGGGCCGGACGCTCCGTGTCAAGTTCTCCCCGGAGGCCTGTTCCTGTCCCGGAGAGGGCCTTCCGTGCAACATGGCCTGCCCGCTTGGCCTAAATCCGAAGGCAGCGGGGATCTATCCATTTTGCAACAACTGTGGAGAATGTGTTGAAACCTGCAAACGCTTTGGCCAGGCACTTCAGCTTACCTGGGGGGGACAGGGAAACAACTCGCAGAGGTGAATGCTGTTTGAGGAGGAAGAGATGGCAGAAAAAGAAAGCCGGCAATCAAGGCGTGATTTTCTTCAGGTTTTCACGCGCGGTGCACCGCTGGGGTTAGCACTTTTTGGCGCCGCCGCGGTTTTCGTTCGCAATGTTCTGGCCTACCTTTTCCCGGAGCGTAAAGTGAAAAAATACCACCGCTATCTTGTCGCCCGGGAAGGGGAAATTCCTCTGGGCCAAGCTAAGCGCCTGATTATTGGAGGGAAGCCCGTATTTGTAGTCCATCTGGAAGACGGTTACAAAGTCTTCTCTGGTATTTGCACGCATCTGGGTTGCATTGTACGGTGGGAAAAGGAAAAAGAACGATTTTACTGTCCCTGCCACAAGGGCGTGTTTAACAAACGGGGAGAGGTGGTAAGTGGTCCGCCGCCTGAACCACTGGTTCCTTTCCGGGTTGAAAGGGAATCCGGGCTGGTGTTCATGTACGTGGAAGAAAAGATAAAGGGGCCATGGTCATGAAGCTGAAAGACTGGATCCTTGAGCGGTTTCCGATCGATTTTCAAAAGTTTGTGGAGATCAACGAACGGATTTTTATCAAAGAGCCCATCCCGCTTCATATGAAGAAGTGGTTCTACTGCATGGGAGCCACTCCGCTGATTCTGTTCGGGTTTCAGCTGGTGACAGGCATTTTGCTTACTTTTTATTTCGTACCATCGCCAGAGATGGCCTACGAAAGCGTGCGGCACATTACAGAAGATGTACGTTTTGGCTTCTGGATCCGCGGGATTCACCGGTGGGGCTCGAACTTGATGATTATTGCTCTTTTGCTGCACATGACGCGTGTATTTTTTACCCGGGCCTATCAAAAACCCCGGGAAATCAACTGGATGATCGGAGTGGCTCTGTTTATGCTTACACTCACTTTTGCCTTCACCGGCTATTCGCTTACTTACAACCAGCTTTCGTACTGGGCAACCACAGTGGGAACCAATATGATCCGTGAGGTTCCGCTCGTGGGCGAATGGCTTTTTCTGTTTCTGCGAGGAGGCGAGGATGTTTCGGCCAATACCCTCACACGCTTTTATACCATTCATATCGGATTTTTGCCACCCATTCTGATTTTGCTGATTGCTCTGCACATTCTCATTTTGCGAATCCAGGGCGTGTCCGAACCGGAAGGATATCCAAAAGGGCATTATTCATTTTATCCGCATCATTTCTACAAAATCATTATCGCAACGCTCTTTTTGTTGACGCTGTTAACCACTCTTTCGGTTATTTATCCACCCGGATTGGGAGAACCTGCGAATCCGGCAGTCACGCCGCCGCATATCAAACCGGAATGGTACTTTTTTCCGGTGTACCGTTTTCTAAAACTGGTGCCGCTGCGGGTGGGCATTTTCAGCGTCGCGCTCTTTCTTGTGGGAATGACCTTCTGGCCATTTATTGAACCCTGGATTGCCAGGGAGAAGCGCAGGCGTATTGTGCTGGGTTATGTGGTGGGAAGTCTGGTATTGATCAGCACCCTTGCATTGACATTCTGGGAAACCGTGGAAATGTAGTTTCAGGGGTGCCGGAAAGAGAATCGGGCAACAGGAAATAAAGTTCGGAGGGATTATGGACACGGTTAAGGCTCAACAGTGGCTCATCGGAATCTTCAGCGTTTTGTTGATCGTTTCGCTGCTGATCGTGGCGGGGGTGGAAATGAAAAAATCCCGCTCCTTCAAACCGGAGATCGATGTGAACGAGACCACAGCAAAATGCATCAACTGCCACGAGAAGAAGGGCGTGGCGGTTAAGCTAATCGATGAATGGAAAGAGAGCCAGCATGCCGTGCAGGGGATTGGATGTCTGGAATGCCACGAGGCAAAGGAAGGGGATTTCGATGCCTTCCGCTGCCCGGAAAGCGAATTTCTGATTGGCAAGCATCCCAATCCCAATGACTGCGCCAAATGCCATGAGGACCAGGTAAAAGAATTCGCCAACAGCAAACATGCCGTTGCTCAGGTGATGATGGCGCTAAAAGGGCCGGACCGGAATGTATTTGAGCCGACCTTAAGTACCAAGCACGGATGCGAACAATGCCATAACATTGGCAATTACTGGCCAGATGGAGCTATCGGCGAGTGCGATGCTTGCCATTCAAAGCACCGGTTCTCCATTGCCCAGGCTCGCCGTCCGGAAACCTGCGGGGAATGCCATATCGGCCCGGACCATCCGCATATCGAAATTTACCTGGAATCAAAACATGGCAACCTGTACAGCACATTTGCCAGTGAATGGGACTGGAATTACGATCCGGGTCAGCCGGTACCGTTTAACGCCCCCACCTGTGCCACCTGTCATATGAGTGCAACTTCTACGGGGCAGAAATCCACTCATAACGTGAGCGAACGGCTGTCCTGGGAAAGCCAGGCGCCCTTCTCTGTACGGACCCAGAAGTACTGGGGTGGACTCACCTGGCAGGAGAAGCAGAAAAACATGCTGGCGGTTTGCTACCAATGCCATTCGAAGTCCTTTGCTGACCGATATATTCTTACGGCTGACTTGGTTAACCTCCAGTATAACGAGATCTGGAAAGCCACAATCGATTGGATGAAACGGCTCAGAAAACGCGGGGTCATTGCCACGACCGAGTTTGCTTTTGCGGGCCAAAACATTACCGCATGGCCCAAAGAGGGCTACGACGAGGAAGTGGAGCAGGAGGCATACCGCAACTGGCATCACGAAGGCCGCCGCTTCCGCCACGGAGCCATGATGATGGGCGCAGACTACACACAGTGGCACGGTATCTGGGAACTTCAGGAAAATCTGGTGAAGATCATCGAGTATGGAGCCGAACACGGGGTTCCTGAAGCCAGAGCCTGGCGGAATAGCAAGGATCCCAATAAATTTGTGAAACTCTACCCGCTTTACGATATTCCCGGCAGTACATGGGGTCCATCGGCTCTTGCCTTCCGCGGCAATATGCCCATGGACCGGCTGAAAAATTACTGGGAAGTGGTTTATCAGAACGTGAAGACGGCGTACGAAAAGGGGCTGCTCACGGACGAGCAGTGGCAACTGTATACCAAACTCTACGAAAACCGTGAAAAAGAGATAGGCCGGGTGTACGAACTGCCGCCGATCCACGAAGAGTATCTGCAGAATCTCCGAATTGACCTGAAGGAGCTCTATCCGCAGCAGAAGTTGCAATTGCGAAAGTTTGAATAGCGCAATCAGAGGGAGCCCATGGCGGCTCCCTCCTTTCTTTTTTGAAATAGGTGGGAATGAAGCGGCTGATAGGTTGACAGAATGGAATCTGCGACAAAATAAACCTATTGGGAATCAGTAAAATCACCTTAGCCGGAGAAACAAACATTGATTTTGGAGTTCGGATTTGCTACATTGGAGCGGGTAATTGGAGGACCTGCCTGAGAATGGATAAGCGAACTCCGAGCCTGCTGGCCTAAATCCTCCAGGGAGGACATGGCGGCAGGCCGATAGGGTAAAGCTGGAAACGGCTTTGCCTCCCGTGTTTGGAAAGGAGTGGATACATGAAACAAGAAAAAATCTTTCCTGAAAAATTTTCTCACCCTTTACATTTACAGGACCGTTTTGGGCGAAAACTGACTTATTTGCGTCTTTCGGTCACGGACCGATGTAATCTGCGGTGCCGTTATTGCATGCCGGAATCCGGCATCCCGCTGCGGCCTCGGCAGGAGATGTTTACCTGGGAGGAGATGGAACGCCTGGTGCGCCTATTTGCCAGTATGGGTGTGCGCAAGTTGCGCCTGACGGGTGGCGAGCCTTTCGTCCGCAAGGGAATTGTGGCGTTCCTGCGGAGGGTCCGCGCTATTCCCGGGCTGGAAGGGATTTATGTTACCACAAACGGTGTGGCCCTGGGCGAATTTATTCAGGATCTGAAGGGCGTGGGTGTTTCCGGTATCAATTTGAGCTTGGATACTCTCAAACCGGAACGATTTCGCCAGCTGGCGCGCAGGGATGCATTTGAACGGGTATGGGATGCGCTGCAAAATTGCCTGGAAGCCGGTCTTTCAGTGAAGTTGAATTGTGTGGTTCAGCGCGGTTTCAATGAAGATGAGATTGTGGCCCTGGCACGGCTGGCGCAGAAATGGCCGCTGGAAGTGCGTTTCATCGAAGAGATGCCTTTCGACGGCCAGGGGGTACGCCGCAAAGAACCGCTGTCTGCCGAGGAAATTCAGGCACGGCTGGAAGCTGCATTTCCCGGGATCCAGGCAGATGGCTTTTCCGGAACAGCCCAGCGCTTTTCCGTTCCGGGGTTCCGGGGAAAGCTGGGAATCATAGCAGGGTATTCGCGCCATTTTTGCAGCGATTGCAGCCGCATCAGGGTTTCCGCAAACGGGCTGCTGAGGACCTGTCTATATGGCCCAGCCCGGCTTAATCTGCGAGACAGGATGCGGTCCGGAGCAACGGATGCGGAGCTCGCCCGGGCGATTCAGAATGCCGTCTGGGCCCGGCAGCGCGACGGCTTTGAAGCGGCAAAGGAACAGCAGGGTACCGAAAGCATGGTGCGGATTGGGGGCTGACAGATGAGGCCATTGCTCAAGCGGCTTCTGGAAAACCGTGTGCGGTTTGGCCCGGGTGAACTGACGGGTGCCGTCGGCGATCTGGGCACGATGATCCCGCTGGCTTTCGCCCTGGTTCTGTACAACGGATATGCGCCAGAGCGGCTGTTCCTCCTCTGGGGGCTGGTTTACATGGCTACAGGCCTCTTTTACGGAATTCCGGTTTCGGTTCAGCCTCTGAAAGCCATGGCAGTTATTGCCATGGCCGGTGGTTTTTCTGTATCCCAGCTTTCCACTGCTGCTGTATTCTACGGACTCATTTTTTTGGGGCTCTCCGCTACCGGACTGCTCCGCTGGCTGGAGCAATGGTTCACTCCACCCGTGGTCCGCGGCATTCAGCTGGGAATTGGCCTGATCCTCCTGGGCAAGGCGGTGGAGCTTGTCCGGGAAAATGGACTGTATCTTGGCCAGGAACGCGTCGATCCGTGGTTGAGCGGCATGTTAATGACTCTTTTTTTGGTTGGGCTGGCCGTTTTTCAGTTCCGGAAAAAGATTCCTGTTTCGATTGGTTTGATACTTGGGAGTATTGTAGTTTCGCTGGTGCTGAGAGTGCCGATTCCTGATGCGGGTCCAAAAGAAGCGCTTGTGGCACTGCATCTCCCGGATTCCGGCTTTTTCTGGCCAGCGCTGGTTTTGCTGATCCTTCCGCAGTTGCCTCTTACCCTCGGCAATGCGGTATTTGCCGCCTGTGATGTCTGCCACACATACTGGAAAAACCGTGCATGGCGCGCCACGCCTGTTCGTTTTGGGTGGTCTATTGGACTTAGCAATCTCTTTATCGGGTTGTTGGGCGGATTTCCAATCTGCCACGGTGCGGGCGGAATTGCGGCCCATGCCCGTTTTGGAGGTCGCACCGGTGCCACGACCCTGTTTTTGGGCACAGTGCTGGTTCTTGTTTCTCTATTTTCTCCTCTCGCCCGTTTTCTTTTTCTTATTCCCATCCCACTGCTGGGAAGTCTTCTTGTTTTTGTAGGACTGGAGTTGATCGGCATGATTCGCCGGCTGGAAGGCGTGTACGATGTGGTGGTGGCCGTTGTGGTGGGGATCCTTTCATTTTTTACCCGGAATCTGAGCATTGCACTGGTCGCTGGAATTGTGCTGGATCAGGGCAGGCGAGTACTTTTGCGCGATGGCTTTTTGTGGGGAGGTGTAAAGAATGATTGACGTGAGTTCCAAATTTACCACGTTGCGGTATGCCTGTGCCGAAGGAAAGATTTATGCACGGAAAGAGACGCTGGAGAGAGTTAAGCAGCGCCAGGTGCCAAAAGGCGATGTGTTTGAAGTGGCACGCAGTGCCGGCATTCTTGCTGCAAAACGCACGCAGGAATGGATGGTTTTCTGCCATCCCATCCCGCTGGATTGGGTGGACGTGTCCGTTGAAGCGCAGGAAGATCACCTGAAAGTCACCGCAAAAGTGAAGGCGATCTGGAAGACTGGGGTGGAGATGGAAGCGCTGACGGCAGTTTCGGCGGCGCTGCTCAATATTTACGACATGCTCAAACCGCTGGACGCGGAGCTGCGAATCAGCGAAATCCGTTTGGTAGAAAAAAAAGGTGGAAAGAGCGATTATCGTGATACATTTGACCGTCCGCTGCGGACGGCGGTTCTGGTAATTTCCGATTCCACCTACGCCGGTAAACGCCAGGACAAATCCGGAAAGATCATCCAGCAGTTTTTGGAAAATCAACCTATCACGGTGGAGGTGTACGAGATCCTGCCGGATGACCAGGAGCGAATAAAACAACGGCTTCTGGAGCTATCCACTGAAATGGATCTGATTTTTACTACGGGCGGAACAGGTTTGGGCCCGAAGGATATGACTCCGGAAGCAACGCGTGAAGTTGTGGAACGGGAGGTTCCTGGCATTGCGGAAGCCATCCGGCGCCACGGCAAAGACCGGACGCCGTATGCCATGCTTTCCCGGGAAGTGGTGGGCGTTCGCGGGAATTGCCTGATTGTGAATTTGCCGGGAAGTTCCCGGGGAGCGCGGGAGAGCCTGGAAGCCCTTTTTCCCGGGCTCCTGCACGCGTTTCCCATGCTCTGGGGGGGCGGTCATTAAGGAGGGTGTAACGCGGAAAAGAGGTAGCGGATGATCGAAGTACAAGAAGCGCTGAAGCGGGTTCTGGAACAGACGGAGCGGGCAGACGCCGAGCGACTGCTTCTGGAGGATGCCGTATTTCGGACCCTGGCGGAAGACATTTTGGCACGTGAAGATTCGCCACGCTTTGATAACAGCGCAATGGATGGTTATGCCCTGCGTGCGGCAGACACACGGGAAGCGGTCCCAGGACGGCCGGTACGCCTGAGAATTGTAGGTGAAAGCCGGGCAGGTGTGCCTTTTTCCGGTCAAGTAGAGCCCGGTGAAGCGGTCCGCATCAGCACCGGGGCTAAGATCCCTTCAGGGGCAGATGCTGTGGTTCCTGTGGAAAAGTGTCATTTGGAAGGGGAATGGCTCCTCATTGAGAGGCAGATCAGAGTGGGGGCTCATATCCGTTATGCTGGGGAAGAGTTCCGCCGGGGCGAAAAAATTCTTGCGGCTGGCACGGTACTTTACCCTGGGGCGGTGGGATTGCTGGCTTCTCAGGGAGTAAATCGGGTTACGGTATTTCGGCGTCCTCGGGTCAGTGTACTGGTAACAGGCACAGAGCTGGTGCCCTACACCGAAGATGAACTCCAGCCAGGCCAGATCCGCGATTCCAACGCGCCGATGCTGGCGGCGGCTCTGAGGGCAAGTGGCGCAGAGGTTGTTTACCGCGGTCAGATCGCGGATGAAAAACACCATACCGTAAATACGCTTCAGGAAGCGGCAGATCGGGCGGACTTTGTTCTGCTGACGGGTGGAGTGTCCGTGGGCCCACACGATCTGGTGAAAGGGGCAGCGGAAACAGTCGGGTTTGAGCCGCTTTTCTGGAAAGTGCGCCAGAAACCTGGCAAGCCGCTCTTTGTGGCAAAGAGAGGAAAATGCCTGCTGTTCGGACTGCCGGGCAATCCGGTTTCTGCACTGACCTGCTATGCCTATTACGTACACCCGGCACTGGCGAAGTTTTCGGGACTGCATTTCCGCTGGCATACGGTGAAAGCACGCTTGCGGAACCCTGTGCACAACCGCGGAAACCGTTCGCTGTTTTTGCGCGTCCGGCTCGAAAGGAGTGGAGAAACGGAAGTGATACCGCTGGAAGCCCAGGGATCGCACATGCTAACCTCTGTGGCTCTGGCGGATGGGTTCCTTTTGCTGCAACCGGAGGAAGGAAAACAGGCGGGTGAGGAAGTCGATATCTATCTCTATCCGTGGAGGCAGATATGGCATACATAGAAGCAATCTGCATCAGCCGTAAGAAAGGTGTTGTGAAAAAGCCGATCCAGGAAGCGCGCTTTGTGGAAAACTGGGGGATTGAAGGTGATGCCCATGCCGGACCCGGCCACAGGCAGGTTTCCTTGCTGGCAGGGGAGAGTATCGACCGGATGAAAGAAATAATCCCGCAGCTGTCCCAGGGTGCATTTGCGGAAAACCTGATCACCCGGGGAATTTCCCTCCAGGAAATCGCAGTCGGTGACCGCCTGCAGATCGGGGAATCCGTATTCCTGGAGGTCACGCAAATTGGCAAGGAATGCCATACAGCCTGTGCGATCATGGCCCTGACAGGTGATTGCATCATGCCGCGGGAGGGGATTTTCGCCCGGGTGCTGCGGGGCGGAATTGTCAGGCCTGGAGATTCGGTAAAGGTTATAAACCGCGCAGAGAAATCGAAAGGCGTTTCAGCACAACAAACTGTTGAGTAGCTTTGGCAGATCCGGAGAAAAAGGGGACCGTTCCGGTCCTTGGAGAGGGATTTACGGCAGCCGTCATCGCCGGGGGAAAAAGCAGCCGCTTTGGAGCGCCTAAAATCCTCGCAGTGCTGGGAAGCAAGACCCTTCTGGCCCGTTCGCTGGACCTGGCCCAGCGACTGGCATTTCACACGATTGTCATTTTGGGCCGGACTTCCCCCAGTGTCCAGCTCCCGGTTCCTATAGTCTTTGATCGGATTCCGGATTGCGGCCCTCTTGGTGGAATTTACACGGCATTGAGCACAGCGCGTACGCCATTTGTGGCTGTTTTGCCGGCGGATCTGCCTTTTTTGAGCGATACGGTGTACACGGTTCTTTCCCGCTATGCGCGGCCGGATCGGCCTGTGGTGGCCCGTTCGCACCGGGGGGTGGAGCCACTGGTGAGCATCTGGCCATCCGGAATGAAATGCGTACTGGAACGGGAGCTGAAGGCGGGGAACCGCGCAATCTACCACTTTTTGGAAAGGGGGCCCGCTTTTCAGGTTGATTTGCCTGCCGAATGTGGAGAATACCGGGAAGAATGGTTTTTCAAA
>Ga0209426_1001013_pt1 | contig 20916 bp, 14 predicted proteins | sample Deesub1362B_J571_FD_187697 | JGI IMG/M metagenome (GOLD analysis project Ga0209426, IMG submission 187697) | Deep oceanic, basalt-hosted subsurface ecosystem from Juan de Fuca Ridge flank, Pacific Ocean, CORK Borehole 1362B_J2.571 (SPAdes)... ...
CCTGGAATGCGCTGGAGCCGTGAGGGAGCGGAGAACCTCATCCCCGTGAGAGCGGCCATTATGAGCCGCCGCTTTGAAGACCTATGGCGCACCGCCTACAACTCGCCCCCAAACTGAAGCACACCCCAAACCAAAGGTTGATTTGCGGCAGGAATTGTGTAAACTTAAGGTGGGTGAGGGCGTTGAGAGGACGGGGTCCAGCCTGCAAGCGGCGGGCCTGGTAAACCTACATCCATCACCGGATGGTACTCGCCGGAGCCAAGACGATGGTCTAGGCAACAAACGAGTTCAGGTGCTGTGGAGGTGCCGCGGTCCAAACCGCCTTGCGGGTCTAGCGCGGGCAAGCACGGATCGATGAATTGTTCGACAACTTTAAACGGCACGACTACGACATCGAAATCACGCATCTGTGCCATTTTCTCCATCTGTCTCATCTGACTCCGGTTACCACCTTCATCATACCTCCGGCTGATTGCCTTCGACTCGCAAGTGGTCAAGCATGGCCAGCGATGTCATATTGGCTGGCTGGAGAAGCCCTGTGGGACACCGATGAGATCTCGCTGTAAGACCACGTCCCAGCCACTAGAGGCGCGCTCAAATATCTCCAAACATTGCAGTTTTTGTGGCGCTTTAGGCTTGTTGAGGGAGGACTTGTGGAAGAGATGATCCAGTTTCCCAATGGATGGAGCGCCCGTTTGATTCGCGTTTCCTCAGAAACCTCGATCCCTTGCCTTCTAGCAGCGTTAGACCCTGAGTCCTTCCGCGCACTGGTGGTTCTCAGTGGTGGAGCAGGGGGAATGAGCCACGAGGAAATGAAATCTGTGCGTCCACTCTTGGTGGATGGTCTTGCCCAACTAGCCACGCAGGAGCGGATCGCAATTTTAGATGGCGGTACGAACAGTGGCGTAATGGCCCTGCTCGGCGAAGGCGTTGCTCACCACGGTCTAACCGCTCCTGTCATTGGTGTCTGCCCTGCCGCAGCGGTTACTTGGCCAGGGAACCCAAATCCTCGGGCTGTGGCAGAACTCGAACCTCATCACTCCCACTTCGTACTGACTCCGGGAGAGAGGTTTGGGGCAGAGACCAAATTTCTCTACGCGCTGGCGGATGCGCTAGGGGAAAGGGTGCCTTCTTTAACGCTAGTTGTCAACGGTGGGCGCGTTACGCTCGAAGAAGTGCTTCACAGTGCCCATCAGGGTCGCCCTATTGTAGTTCTTAAAGGGAGCGGGCGTGCTGCCGATGTAATCGCCACTGCCTGGGAAAAGGGAGAGAGCGACGACCCCCTTGTAGATGAAATCCTGCGCTGGGGGGATATCGCCCTCTTTGATGTCGGCAAAGGACCTGAGAACTTGAAAACGTTTATTCGGAGAAAACTGTGGGAGGAGTGCAATGGCTAAAGTGGACACCTTTGAAGAGTACAAACTCTTCGTGGAGGATACCGCGCGGCTCTCCGATCGCCGCCAGACGGTAACTAACACGTACATCACTGTGAACTCGCTGCTGTTAGGAGCAATCTCGTTCTTGATTCGGGACGCCGCTAGTGGGCAATGGTGGGGATTGGTACTGTCCTTCCCTCTGCTGGCTGCCGGAATCGCGGTCAGTTGTTTCTGGAGGCAGTTCATTCATAAGTACAAGACCCTCATCGGCTTACGAATTGATACGCTTCGCGAAATGGAGGAACTGCCAGGGATGGAAAATAGTATTCGCATGTACCACGTTGAAGATGCCATCTATCCCCGCGACAAGGATGGGAAGATGATACCAGGTGAGGGTCTGAACTTTTCCGACCTGGAGCGTCGTCTGCCGACAGTGTTTCTGATCCTTTATATCCTGTACGTAGTCTGCACCATTCTGGCCCTACCGGTAGCGGTAGCTCTTTCCCTTATGGATGCCGGGAGGTGAACGCGAGGCGTGGGAATACTATGGGGAAAATGTGGAATTTCTCCTTGACTTTATTGCTTCGGGTGTGATTGAATAATAGGCGTTAAAACAGCTAAGTGTACTTAGATCCTGAAGGAGAAGTCTCTGATGGTCCGGACTGTCTTTTTCGACTTCGGAGATACGTTGGTGGAACTCAATCAAGCCCTTTATGAGGAAGCCATTTACCGTATAGCAAAGTTCACTTCACAGTCTCTCAGCGCGGTCGATCTGAAGCGAGCGGAGAGAAAGGAATGGGAAAAGAGGAAATCAACAGAAGAGATTATAAGAATACAGACGGAGGAGGAGGAATATGAGTACTGGAAAGGGTTTTACAAGGGAGTACTGACACAACTAAGGATTTTCTCCCCTCCGGCCCACCTCCTTGAATGGTTGGCCTCGGTACGGATGGACCCAGCGTCTTTCGTCTTGTTTCCTGAGGTGAAAGAGATCTTGAACATCTTGCAGAAAGAGGGGATCAGGCTGGGGATCATTTCGAACTCTTTTCCATCCGCGGAAAAGATCCTTCGGTATCTGAATCTGGAACGGTGGTTCCATTACGCTGTTTTCTCACATCTGGAGAAACTTGCCAAGCCGGATGTCAAAATTTATAAGAGAGCGCTCGAGATTGCTGGCGAAAGTGGAGCGCATGTCCTCTTCGTGGATGATCGCCCCGAATTTGTCAAAGGGGCACTCAAGGCGGATATACAGCTTGCCTATTGGGTGAATCGGAATGGCTGTTCTTGTCCCCAAGGGATCTCGCAAATTGGTACCCTGCGGGAGATCATCCCTATCGTGTTCGGAGAGCACGGAGACATACCCGGAACCAGTAGCATACATAGGATGGATCAGCCGTGAGTGCACAGCCATCAAATCATAATCAAGTAGATGCATTTGATTCGTGGTTGAAGAGGGTGAGACTTCGGGAGAATCCCTTCAGCGATTATACGGCCGTTAGTCCATATCTCCCAGATACCTTCATACAGCTGGGGCACTTACGTCTACGCGATCTGATAGAGGACCCGCAGACCTGGGTGATCTTTGGAAAAAGGGGATGTGGCAAGACCTCGCTGCGTAGAATGGTAGCACTTCGAAGCCGATCGCACGATTCTTCGTCGGATGTACTGATCCTGGAGTGTGAGCGAAAGGCTTTGGGGCGAATGATCCAGGAGGCTGGCTCTGTAGACAAGATGAGCCTCAGTCACTATGCGGGAACGCTTCTCCAATTAGCAGTCCCTTCTCTTCCCGTTGAACAACGCGTCCGATGGATGCCTATAGCCCTCTCACTCCGTGGTAGAGGCGGGAAAATCTTCCTGGCTTACACACACCGGGATTCAGTTGATGTGGGCGATTTGGTGGAGCAGTTGAAAAGGGCCGATTTGGAGGCGTGGTATGATCGGAATCTTCGTGGCCAAGGGCCATGGACCAAAGAACTGGAGCGCCAGATTGAGAGGGCTCGCGCCGTAGTAGTTGTGCTCTCCGCTCGCAGTCGGGATTCCGACTGGGTAGAACGAGAGGTCCTGTATGCAATGAATCACGGTGTGCCAGTGGTCCTTTTCCTACTAGAAAGGCTGGAAAGGGGCGATCTTCCCATCTGGGCAACAAACTTACCCCTGGCGAGGAATTCCGATGAACTGATCAGGATGCTTCGAGCGACGGGCAGGTTACCCTATTCTCCCTCCTATGAGGTGTTAAGTGAACTGGCGGAGGCCGCTGGCGTTCGCTTGGTGCTATGTCTAGTGGATGAGGTAGACGAAGTATCAGGGATAGAGGAGCAGTCCCAGATGCTCTCTCTGCTCTCTTGCCTGATGGCCCCTGAACTGCGCAGGATCGACAACCTGGCCTTCCGCTACTTTCTCCCGGCATCGCTGGAAGAGCCGCTTTCCCAAAACTCGCGTTTGCGTCTAGACAGATGCCACGTGGAGCACCTCCACTGGAAACCGGATGACCTAAAGAGGCTGATTCGCCAGAGAATGATCGCTTTCTCGGAGGATAAAAGAGCACCATACGAGTCCCTGGGACAATTGTGCGATCCTAGTGATGGTTTCGCCGCCCGGATCGATGACGAACTGGTAGAGTTGGCAGAGGGGAACCCACGGGCCGCCGTCTTTCTGGCCGATCGGATGCTCCGTTATCACTGTCGTAAAGAGGATCCTCCCCGATTAATTCAAGCGGATACATGGGAGGAAGTGAAAGAGAAATGGTGGCGGGTGGATCGGGAGCGGATCGTAGGGGCTGCGAATGGCGAGCAGCCGTTTCGGGTATGGGGAGATCAGATCCTATTTCAGGGCCGGAAGATAACTCTCTCTGGACGATCCTATGCTTTACTTCGCTGTTTGGTGGAGGCCAGAGGCCATATCTGCTCTATGGAGGAACTAAAACGGGCTGGTTGGCCTGAGGATAAGCCGGAAGGAGTGACAGAAGGGGCACTGAACGAGGCAATACGACGGCTGAGGCAGAAACTTGACGAGAAAGGGATCGATCCTCGCTGGGTAGAAAACGTCAGAGGTCAAGGGTATCGGATTGCCCGATCCCTGGAGAAGTCTGGAAGATAGGGGGATCGCACAGAGACCCGTGGACGCCGTAGCCTCGGAGAAAGTGGAACGGGCATTGAAGCGGTGGGAGGGGCAACCGTCGCAAGCGAGCCCGAGAGGAGTGAGTTATGAGTGCAGACAGACAAATTAGCCAGACCTCTCTTCTGAATATCGTGGTAGAGGGCCTCGAGCATCTATCCGACCCTGGCGGATTGGCACTGCTCGTCTTCTGGGCTGGCCCCGGAGGGGGTAAGACGACCTTTCTTACCGCGTTAAAAGGGATGTGCTCTGATGTGGTACTGTTAGGACCGTGGGAGGTCCGCACCACATCTTCCGATACCCTTGTGCAAGAGATCCCCGCCGCTGTTGAGAGGGCGCCTGGAGGGAAGAAGAGGCTCTTGCTGCTGGACGATTTAGGTGAACTGCTCCGCAGGGACGAGGGGGAACCGTTTTTCGAACTGGAGCGGGAGGTTGTCTGCCCCATATTGGAACGTGGGGACACGCTCATCGTCGCGACCAGCCATGCCCCCCTTATCCAGTGGCGGGAGTACGATGTGCGGATTCGAATGAAAAATATGCCCATCCCCCCTCTCACGCGGGAGGAGGTTGCCATCTGGGCTGAATTGCGGCAGATGGATCCGCAAAGGGTCTTTGCCCTCAGTTTAGGTTATCCCCAGATATTGGCTTGGCTACAAAGGCAGCCTGATCTCTCGCAGGACCAAGTAGACCGAAGGATTGTCGAACGTTTCCTGAGCACCCTCCCCGAAGAATCTCGCCGGTTAGCCGAGGTCGCCAGTCTTTTCCCCGCGTTCGACCTTGCCTCCCTGCGTTGTGCGCTTTCCGCGGAAGAGGACAGCGAGAGTTTTTACGGCAAGTATTTGGAGCGTATTCAAGCACTCATTCGGTCCGGTCTGGTTTTCTGGGACGTAGAGACCGTTGGAGCGTACCGCTTCCGTGTAGGAGTGGTCCGCCGGTTGCTGGCACGGAGTTTCCTGCATCGCCATCCTGAGGAGTCTATACAGATCCACCGCAGGGCAGCCGCTTATTATCAGCGGGAAGCCCTTCGATACGCGTATTTGGATCGGGTCCTGGTCAGCGCCCTCTACCACACGGCTCATGCTTATCGTACGGAAAGTCCGGGAGGTGTCTGCCTGCAGTGGGTGAAGGACACCCTGTACCGGTGGAAGGGAGCCAATTGGGATGCCGTGCTACGAGCCTGGAGAACCGGCGCAGGTGATCCGGAGGTGGTAGAGGAACTGAGGGACTTACTGGGAGCGATAGTGATGCGGCAGATTACTCAACTGCTGTTAAAAGCAGCCGCCCAGGCCGGGACCGTGATCGAGGAACAGGTACAGGAGGTGTGGTGATGGATCACTTGTGGATTCCCCGCCGGATAGCCGATGAGATTTACGAGCGCATTATCACCGAAGACCAGAGTGCCGTCGTCTATCTGATAGAAGCCCCCGCCGGGATGGGAAAGACGTTCTTGGCCCGCGATTTGGGCACCCGCCTGGGCAGCCCCACGGGGTATGAACCGGCACAGAGGGGCAAGATTGCTTGGTCGGGGATTCTGGATATTTATGACCCCGATACCAACAGCAACCAGGGGATGGAACAACGGCTGATCCGGAACCTCCCTCAGAGCGGCTATGAGTTCGATGCGTATAAGGAGGCGCGTACTCTTTATGACGCCTGGTTTAAGGGAGGCGTGACAGGGGGCAGTCTGGAGGAACAGCGTCGGGCAGTGGAGACCGCCTTTGCTAAAGGGTTGGAAGAGATCGCGAAGGACTGGCGTCTGGTGTTCGCTTTCGACACCGTGGAACGGTTGGAGTGGGCCGCGGACCCCACACAGAAAGAGATGGGGCTCTTCGACGACACCGCTTCCGTAATGGGCTGGCTGATCTTCCAGATCTCCCACTTGCGGCAAGGGGTGGTGCTTCTCCTGGGACGGCGGGCCGATCGTTTCTACGAGGCTCTGACCAAAGCGGTAGAGCGGGCTAACGAGGATCGGGCCCAGAATGGTCGCCCTCCCATCGAACTCTACCGCGTGCAGCTGGGCCCATTGGACGAGGCTGAGTTGAAGGAGTTCTTCTCCGACCGAATGAACCGCTACCCGGTCCTGCGCCCTTTGCTGGCCGAAGATCTAAGAATTCTTCTTGCACGCCAGACAGGGGGGAACCCCCTGTTGCTGGATCTCGCGTTGCAGGCCCTGGTGGAGACGGGGGATCTAACGCATATCCGGCAGGCCCTGCAAGCGCCGGGCGGCTTAAAAGCGGTGGGACGGGCCCTTATAGGGGCGTATATGAACCTCGCCAGCCCTGAGCGCCAGACGTTGCTTCGGTACCTGGCGCTAGCGCGCAACGGCCTGTTCACGGATCTGCTTCGGTTCCTGGAGCCGCAGTGGGTCGATGACCTCATCCGCGAGCTAGAGCGGATGGAGACGCTTCCTTTCATCAAGGTGCGCCAGGTCTCCGCGGTGGTGCCGGGGAGCGACGAGCGTGTCGAGCGGCGCACCTACTTTCTCCACGACGCTATGTACACTCTTTGCGATGAGGTGCTGCTGACGCCGGAACAGGTGCGACAAGACAGTAGACGTATCCTGACCTGGTACGAGGACCACATTGCAGAGGCATCCATGGCGCAACGAGGGCGGCGTGCCTTTCCGGCCCCCGACTTGTTGGTGGATTCCCTCGTCTACCGGATGCGGGTGGATCCGATCGCCGGTTATCAGTGGTACCTACAGCAATCCGACCAGGCCATTCGTGGCGCCCAGACCGGCCTGGATATGCGGCTGCGGGACGCTATGGCATTGTTCCTCGTGAGCGCTTCCTCTGAGGAGGAGCCAGGATACTCACTGAGCAGTCTCATCGATCGAGCGAACGTGGAGACGCTGTTCCCTGAGCTCGTCGATGATTTCCGTCTGGACAGCGCTACCCAGTGGATCAAGCGGTACACCATCCGGGGCAAAATGGATTTAGCCCGGCGTGTAGGGAAGGAGTCTCTCTCGGTAGCCGAGGAGATGCACCGTCGGGACCCCCAGCGATACGCCCTCCCATTTGCAGAGTTCCTCCTCTGGTACGCTCAAGCAGAGATGTACGGCTACGAGATCTCGAAGGCCGAGGAGATGTATAATCAGATTGTCGATCTGATTGGAGATCGGTACTCGCCTGCGGAACTGGCCGAAATCTCGAGCAAGAAGGAGGGGATGGATCCCTTCGACCTGTGGCGGCTATGCTTGGTGCTGGGGCGTACCTACAACAACCTGGGGTACATGCGCTGGATGTACCAGGGGAAGTACCGGCGGGCTATCCGCGATTTCCAGCGGGCCATCCGCTTCTTCCGTATAGCCAACTTGGAGGAGGAACTGGCCAACTCCAACGATAATATGGGGAGGGTCTACGCGTTGTTGGGAGGTGAGTTCCGATCCCTCCAGTTGATCCAGAATGGGATGGGGATCCGAAAGAAATTGAGGCTGAGTTATCGGGAAGCTCTGAGCGCCAACTCACTAGCGCTCGCACTTCTTCGCTTCGGCCGGATTGATCCTGCACTCCGGGCGGCAGAGGACGCGCTAAGCCGCTTCCGACGGGCTGAGGTGGATCGGGGTATCGGGTTGGGCTTACTGACGCGAGGGATGATCTACCGGAACCTGGCTGATATGTGGCGCGAGCAAGGTATTTCCCCAGACGACGCTATGCGGTTTACCGATCTGGCAGAAGCCGATTTAAAGGAGGCAGTGCGTATCTTCTCCGTCTCGGTCCAAGAGCCGATCCGCGAGGTCCAGGCCTACAATGAGTTGGCGTGCTGTTACCGTGCCCGTCATTTCCTGCTTATCTACCAGGGAGCCTCGGAATCGGAGCAAGAGATCGCGTTGGCACAGGGACGCACCTGGTTCCGCCGGGCCATCAAGGCAGCAACGGAACACAACTATACCGTAGAAGAATTGGACTCCCTGCAGGACCTTGCGGTGCTGACCACACGGGCTGGGCAGTACGAGGAGGCAGAGCGCCATCTAGAGGAAATCCGGGGAAAGATACCGGATGAATACAAAATCCGCGAGGGCGTTGGGCTGGCTGAGGTTCCCGAGGCCGATCGGGTGGATGCCTATTACCGCTTGATGGGGCAGGTAGAACTCTTGGCTGGTGCCATCGCTTTTGAACGGGGGCGCATCCGAGCCGGAAGTCCCAATCAGCCTGCGGAGATCCCCGATCGGGAGGCGTTGCTCGAAACGGCCCGCCATTATCTCCTGGCTGTCTGCTACTTTAACGAGTACTCAGGTGAGACGTTTGTCAACCGCTTGACCTATGCCCGGATTTATCGACGTTTCCAGGGATGTCCTCCCGACCTGGTTCGTGAGATCACCCAGGAGCATTTCCCTCGGTGGATTGAGGAGTACCGTCTGCCCCCTGAGCTAGCGCAGGGTCTGTTCCAAGATGTTTTCGGTCTCTTCTAGGGGGAATCCATCGGAGGAATTCGTCCTCCGGCGACGCAATTCCATATCTCGATGGGACGACCTTCACATCCGAAGTGCCGCTGGATAGGTTGAGCTAGGCGGCACACGTGTTGGGCCAGGACTTCTATGCTCGTTTTGTATGATTCCAGCATAATCCGGTAGACGGGCTCCGTGCTGGCTGGTCGGCATTCCAACCTTGTCAGATCAGGGATGGCTTCCCGCGTGCGGTGGAGAAGCTCTCGTAGGCCGGGGATCTTGTCGGCGGGGACATCGGTGCGCCGCCCGATCCACACAGATGCCTTGACCTGGGGCCACTTGCGCATTCCCGGCGCGAGATCTCGTAACGTCGCGTCGGGCCACCGGGTCAGTTCTCCCAGCACGGCCAACGCAGTACGCAGTCCGTCTCCAGTCACGTGGGCATCGTCCGTGTGTAGAATGATATGACCCACTTCTTCGCCTCCCAGGGTCAAGTTGGCCTCCAGTAGCATCTGCGTAACGTACTTGTCTCCGTTGCGGACCATCCGGGTGTGGATACCGTGGCGACGAAGGTAGCGGGGAAGGGCGGAATTGCTCATCGTGGTGATCACAACGGTATCTTGGGATAATCTTCGCTCGCGTTGAAGCTTGAGGGCCAGAATGGCCAAGGTCATATCACCATCATAGATGAGGCCATCGCGATCCACTAGGATCAACCGGTCGGCATCCCCGTCCAGGGCAATGCCTACATCTGCGTCGCGCTGGCGTACCCGAGCGGCAAGCCACTCAGGAGTACAGCGCACGAACTCACTGCCGGCCCGTCGGTTTATGTTGAGGCCATCAGGGGAAACGTTCATCAGCGTGTGGGGAAGGTTCAGCAAATTCATCACCAGGGGACCTACCCAGTAAGCAGCCCCATTGGCGCAGTCTACCACAATCCGGCAGGCTGACCATTCGTAATCCCGATATTCCCTTGCAAGAGCATGCGCATATTGCCGTGCGTAATCCGGCTCAGTAGTTATGGTTGCAGGGCGGATTTCGAAAGGGAGAGGTTCGTCCCCGAAGAACAGGCTTTCCAGAAACTCTTCAGTGTAGTCATCTATTTTGGTGCCCCGATGAGAGAAAATCTTGATGCCATTCTCCTCAATGGGGTTGTGGGAGGCGGAGACCATCGCGCCTCCGGCGAAGAAGCCTTTGCTAGCGATTAGGAAGGATACCGCCGCGGTGGGAAGGATTCCTGCATCTACCACTCGGACGCCCGCGCGGGTCAGGCCTTCCACGAAGGCAGCCTTCAGGCGGTGACAGGATTCCCGTGTATCAGTACCGATGAGGAAAGAAGGGCTCAAGAATTGCTCTCGTAGCCACTTTCCCACCGCGCGACCAAGTCGTTCAGCATCCTCTCGCCGGAGAGGGTATCGGTCTATGATTCCTCGCACACCATCTGCGCCGAAAAGCCGCTTTCTCATCCTCGTACCCCTCCAAGTTCATCTTATCACAAGATGAATGGAGAATCAAGAGAAATTGGCGGAAACTCTCTCTGGCGGAAAGATAAGGTAACTATAGATTCCCAGCGATACGCAGACCGATTCAGCGAGGTGGGAAGATGAAAAGGGTGATGAAAGGATGAGAAAAATACCTCCCCCCTTATTAATGATGCGATCATCGCTATCAGAATTACGGCATTTCTTGGAGCAGAGGGGTGTCCTCCATACCCGTCCGGCCGTGTTCGTAGACCGCGACGGGACGATCAACGTTGAAAAAGGTTACCTCCGCCGCCCAGGGGATCTAGTGCTGCTACCGGGCGTCGGGGAGGCCCTAGCACAATTGAACGCGCACGGCATTCCGGTGGTAATCGTTACTAACCAGTCCGCGCTCGGACGTGGGTTGATGGATCAGGCTGAATTTGAGGCTGTGAGTGACGCCCTCTGGCGCGCGCTGAGGGAGCGCGGGGCCTACTATGATGCTCTTTATTATTGCCCTCATTCCCCTGACGGTCTCCCCTGTGATTGTCGAAAGCCTCGGCCCGGGCTCTTACTGCAGGCAGCGGTAGACTTGGGACTTTCTCTAAGCCGGTGCTTCGTCGTGGGAGATAAGCGATCGGATCTTGAGGCGGGACATTTCTGTGGCTGTCAAACGATTCTCGTCCTCACTGGTTGGGGTCAAAGGACATATGAAGAGATTATGCGGGCGGGGGACGTACAGCCCAACTATGTCGCTGATTCACTTTTGGGGGCCGTGCGGTGGATTATAGACCATTTGGGCACGAGTTGACCATTCTTGCCTTTTGTTCTCTCCTTCCCAATCCACCGCCTCCACCGCCCGGCGCAGGTCCTCCCGGCCGGGTTGGGTGTAGACGGCGGTGGTGTTCAGCCGGGCGTGGCCCAGGAGGGCCGCCACCTCCGTCAGCGGCCGGCCCGCGTCCACCAGGTTCTTGGCGAAGGTGTGGCGCAGCGCGTGAGGTGTCACTCCCTCCAGCCCCGCCCGGCGGGCGTAGTGGGCCACCCGGCGCTGCACCCCACGGGGTCGCAACGGCTCCCGGTCCCGGCCCAACAGCAGGTGGTTGTCCTCCACCTCCGGCCGAACCTCCAACCACGCCCGCAAGGCGTTGCGGGCCGATTTGTTCAACGGCACCTCCCGGTACTTCCCCCGCTTGCCGGAGCGGACCACCAAGTGGCCGCTTCGGTCGTTGAGCACCACGTCGGCCAGCCGGAGGTTGCACACCTCCGCCACGCGCAGGCCGGTGTCGAGCATCAGGGCGAAGAGGGCCTGGTCGCGGCGGGCGCGGATCAGGGCGGGGGTGACCTCCCCGGCCAGGCGGGCCTTCAGTTCGGCCAACTGGACCACCTCCCGCAGGGCGCGGCGGAGGGCGGCCTGCTCCCGCCGGTCGAGCCAGCGGGGCGGGCGGGGTTGCTGTTCCACGGGCCGTATCCCTTTGCAGGGGTTAGTGGCCACCATCCCCTCGTCCCGCGCCCAGGTGAAGAAGACGGAGAGGCTGGAGAGGGCACGGTTGACGGAGTTGGGCTTGAGGCCGCGGACGGACTGGAGGTAGGCGCGGTAGTCGCGCACGTCGGGCGGGGTGACGGCTACGGGGTCGAACCCCCGGCCGGTGGACTGCTCGAACCAGGCGGCGAAGGCTCTCAGGTCGTCCAGCCGCAGCCGGACGGTGCGGGGGCTGCGGTCGAGGCCCTCTAAGTGGGCACGAAAGCGGTCTAGGATCTCGGTCATCTCCCGAATATACGGCCTTATTTTGGCCCGTTAGTTCCCCGTTTTCTACGCCATATACGGCGCTTTTATCGTATATAGAGCCGTATATAATGCCATCTACGACGATTTTACCATATCCACCAGAAGCGTCAAGCAGCACGATGTGGGGGAACACAAAGGCCCCTGGGAGGCGTCCAGGGGCTGGCAGTAGGGCTCCGATGAGTTTTTCCTATCGCTCCAACTGGCTCCTCAGCCAGGCCAGGAAGTCGCCGGGGGTCCCTATGCGCAGGCCGGAGCGGCGGGCAACCTCGGGATCGTCCAGGAAATGCCTCCGGTCCAGCGTCACCAGGTAGTCCACCCGCAGGGCCATCGCCGCTGCCAGGATAGGGGCGTCTTTGAGGTGGATGATCTCCGCAGCGGCAGCGACTTCGGCAGCATCGGGTGGGTCGGCCTTTTCAATGGGGCAAGCGGCGAGGAACCGCCGGTACTCGGGGATCGCCCTGGGGAGACGCGCCCTCAGGTTGCAGTCCGGCTCTATCAGCACCTCCTCGGAGATCACCAGCGTGATGACTTCCGCCTCGGCGAGGGAGAGGATCAGGTTGCTGGCCCTTCCGGGGGAGACGAGGCCGGCAATGAGGGCGCTGGTATCCAGGAAAACCCTAGGTCTCAATGCCGTACCGCTCCTCGACGTATTTCCTGCGCTCCTCCTCCAAACCCTCCAGGAGATCTTCCAGCGTGATTCCCTCCTCCCGCATCAGGGCTTCAATGGCTTCGGCTACTTCCGGGGCCACGAGCCGCTTGCGGGTGGCGATGAGGGTCTCCCCCAGCCGGATCAGCGTGAAGATGTCTCCCTCCTCGATCCCCATCTCACGCCGTATTTCGGCGGGGATGGTAATCTGCCCCCGATCCCGCACCTGCACCACGACCGGACCGCTAGTCTGCACGGCCTCCTTCTTTGTCAGAATTTCTGATGCCATTGTACATTGGACGAGGGAGGATGTCAACTCCTGGTGTTCGTCGCGGGTCGGTGCCAGGTCGATCCCTTCGGGAGGTGAAGGGTGGACATCACGCGGAACAGGGGGCAAAGAGCACTTTCCATCTAGAGGTTCCGAGATTTCGATGCGTCATCCGCCTCGGTGCGAGATTGCTTCGACCTGTCTGACGAAATCCCGAAGGCTTTCCCGCATGCGCTCGCCGATCTCCACGCCAACGAGCGAGACGGTCACTGGCTCATCGCAGCCGGGCCGGAGGCCGAACGCCTCTATCGGGCCGACCACCCGGGCATCTCCACCTACTACGGGGTAGACCAGCACAACCGCCGATGCCTGCAAGTCCTTATGGGTGGCGTAAGCAATTGTCTGGTAAACGTCGCTACTTCGAATCCGTCCCCCGGCAACGGTGAGGGTGTCCTCTCCCTCGATTGGCTCCCATACTTCCCGGTACTTGCACTCCACGACGCAGCAGGGCTTTCCATCCTCATCCTTCACCAGTCCGTCCAGTTCGATCCATTTCTCTCCTGCCCCAGATCCCAGGTCATAAGAACGGACAAGGTCTCGTTTATCCGCTACGAAGCGGTGCCCCACGTGGATACGCAACACCCCCCGCACAAACCGCTCGAACAGGTCGTTCATATCCAGCGTGAACTCACGGAACTCCGCCGTGCCAGCCTCGTTTTCCATTTGGAACGACCTACAGATAAAGCGACAGAGGGCATGGATGGGACGGTACGCGGCATGCAAGCCGGTGTACCGGACCCGCCCAAAGTCACTCAGACGGATAGGGGTGAGGGTGACACCGCCCAGCGCCTGCCGTCGGGCGTTAATGAGGGGCAACAGCAGACGGCGCTGCTCTTGAGGGAACGTCGCTACAGCGCGGGCACACAGGTGGAGCGTCCACAACAAGATCCGGTTGGAGAGCGTGTCCCGGCTCAACTCGCTGAACTGGCAGGGCACGATGTAATCCTTTCGGTGGGGAAGGCTACGCCGAAGGTAATCCTGCGCCAGCACCTTTCCCCGCACCCGACCGTTTAGATCCTCCCGTCGCACGATGTAATCGCGCCGCAGATGTCGTCGGATGAACTCACCCAGCCGGTGGAGAAAGAAGCGGATCACCAGGCCCGTAACGTTCCCCGCCAGAGGCGCTAAGCTCACCGGGTCCTCCAGCCGAAGCGGTTCGATCGTCCGGTCGGCCCAGTAGGCGTAGTCGAACATCGTCAGAAAGTCGGCCCCGTGGATTTTGGGACGGACATGCACGGAGAAGGATTGCCCTTCCCACTCCACTCGAGCCACACCGACGATCGAACCAGCCCGCACCCGGAAGACCGGGCTGCCCCGCTCCTGCGACGCCTGGTCATCCAGCACCAGCGTGAGGCCCAATCGCTGGCGTACTTCTGCTGCGGCCTGCAACGCTCTCCACTCCGCTTCGCTCAACGGTGGAGAGAGGCCGTACTCCTCCACAGAGATCGGTCCTAGCGAGTTCCCTTCCTGCCGGAGCTCACTCCCCTGCCAACCAGCCACGGACCTGTCTCTCCAGTTGCAGCGGGTCGACCTCGACCAAGTTGACCTTCCCTTCGAGGTTCAGCACCGGCGGATCGACCAGGATACCCTCCTTATAGTACTCAACCAGCAAGGGGGCCACCTCGAACGCGATCCTGCTCGCCAGGTCGTCGGCGTCCGACGCGAGGAAGTAGGAATGCCCCACCGCCAGGTCCTCGGCCACGTAGCCTGCGCCGACCTCTACGAACAGTTTCTGGACTTGATCGAAGAGGTGCAACGCCTTTTCCCGCAGGACCGGGTCCTCATAGTGCATAGCGACCACATCCCGATCAGGGGCGAGGTGGATGAAGGAGAACCGGCGACGGATGGCATAGTCCACCAACGCGATAGCCCGATCCGCGGTGTTCATCGTGCCGATCAGGTAGAAGTTCGCCGGTATCTCCAGCCCCGGCCGGCCGTTCACCGCGTAGGGGGTGAGCACCACGTGGTCGCGGTATTCCAGGCTATAGATCAGTTCCCCCAGCACCTTCGCCAGATCGCCTCGATTGATCTCGTCCACAACGAGGACTACAGGTACCTCAGGCCCCAGGCGGCGGGCCAGTTCCGCCAGCGTCCCCAACAGACGGTTGACTGGCCGGAAGACGATTCCGTCTCTCTCCGGCTCCGCCTGGATGCCGCGGACGAAGTCCTCGTACGTGTAGGAGGAGTGGAACTGAACGATATCCCACACCCCGCGTGGCGGAGGGCCGCTCAGGACTGCCTGGGCCAATCGGGCTGAATCGCCCTGGAGGTCTGGGTTTTGGCGCAGGATGGCTGCCAGTTGTCGCTCCTTACGTCCCTCATCGTCCTCGGGGTCCAAGCCTAGCATCCGAGCTGCCAGGCGAAGGGCCTGGTAGGTCTTGCCCACCCCTGGGGGTCCGGCCAGGACGATCTGCCCTTTGAGCCGAAGGATCTGCTCCATTTGTCCCAGTTCGTCCCCCTCACCGTCAGTTGGCTCGTAGAGGCTGTTCTCGATCTTATGGATGATCTCCCTCAGTTCCGCCACGGAGGAGGGCTCAACTTCCCCGCTTGCCAGCAGGTTGCGATGAGCCTTCAACACATCTCGCAGGATCCGGCGTGCCAGAGGTGTATTGATGTAGAGCCCTTTCGAGGCCATTCGGTTGCTCGGGGCTACGTACCGATCGAGTGGGATCTCCACCTCGGGGGAGAACCAGGTGGACGCTTCTGGTCGCGCGTAAATCACGCGGTCTGCCGAGCCGTGTGAATCGGGCTCGATCCGATCCACCCGATATACGCCGACCAGGACCAATCGGCGAGCCGAGGGCCCCCCGGGTGGTTGCGCGACGAAGAGGATATAAGGGGGATGCCGACCTGGGGCTGGCGATGTCCCTTTCCATCGCACCCACTGCCACTTGGAGAATATCGCGCTCTCGTGGCAGTGTCCCGGCTTAGAAGGATCGGCGCACTCCTGCTGTTTTCGCCTGTTGATCTCCTCGACCTGCCCACCGATCTCTCCCCAGATATCGAAGCGGGTATCCAGGCAGGCTGTATTGCCCAGCGGGTCCTTGCACCCACCACGCCATCGGTTATCGTGCCAGATGATCTGGACAACCAGGCTATCCTCGAGCGCAACAGCCTCACGGTCCATCCTTTTCCTTCCCCTCCAGGAACGCACGAACCCGGCCCGCCACCTCCTTCTGGGAAGCCTGGGCAAGGTCGATCCGTCCATCCTCCAGTCGAATCGTCACATCGTCCAACAGCCCCTCCCGCAGGTACTCCCGCAGCAGCGGTACCACATCGTAGGCGAACTTGAGGGCCAAGGACTCCGGCCCATCGGCCAGGAAGTAAGTGTGGCCAACCATCAGGTCGTAAGGACTGTAGCCTACCTCGTGCAGCCCTTCAAACAACCCGGCCACCGCGTCGAACAGCGCAACGGCCCGTTGGGCCAGGAGCGGATCGTCCCGGTAATGGCCTATGATCACATCCCGATCGGGCCGGAGGGTCACAAAGTAGAACCGGCGGCGAATGGCATAATCCACCAGGGCGATGGAGCGATCGGCGGTGTTCATCGTGCCCAGGAGGTAGAGGTTCGGAGGAAGAGAAAGATCCGGTCGGCCGTCCACAGCGTAAGGAGTGAGGACCGCCTCCTCTCGGTACTCCAGGCTGTAAATGAGTTCGCCGAGGACCTTGGAGAGATCGCCCCGGTTGATCTCGTCCAGGATGAGCACGACGGGCAGCCGGTCGGAGGTCAGCGCAGCGGCCGTCTCCGCCAGGAGACCCAGGACCCGGTTGACGGTGCGGAAGAGGATCCGTCCGTCCGTGGGCTCGGCCTGCAGCCCGCGCACGAAGTCCTCGTAGGTGTAGGAGGGGTGCAGTTGGACGATCTCCCAAAGTCCGCGGCCGCCAGCGCGTACTCGCTCCGCCAATCGAGTGGGAGCGTCGGCCAGCGCAGGGTCTTCCTCCAGCAAAGTAGCGAGTTGGTACTCGCGCAGCGGCTGACGGACCGCCCCTGCATCTGTGCCCCCCAGGCCCAACATCGCCGCTGCGACCAGGAGGGCGGTGTAGGTCTTGCCCGTGCCCGGCGCGCCCTGGAGGATGACCTGAGGCTTGCGCCGGAGAAGGGCGACGATCTTGCCCACCGTTGGGGGGAAATCCGTCGCGGCGCGCTGGCCCCGTTCGTCGATCCAGCCGCCCTCAGGGACACCGAAACCGCCTCCCGCCACGTGGATCAACGTCTGGACGTCGATCCAATCCCGCCCGCCCAGCCGCTGAACGGTGGGCCAGAGGGCGCGATAGAACTCCCGCACCCGCTCGTAGGTCTCGGCGTTGGGCTGCGCGTGGTAACGGATGTCAAAACCCACAGCCCGCGCTGCCTTCTGGAGTGGGGAAGGTTTGATAAAAGGGTACTCCCGGTCTGGCCACATCATGAAGTGAAAATAGGAGACGAAAGGCCAGGAAAGTTTCCTGGATCGGTAGCGCCGCTGACGGACCGGGTCCTTTTCGTGGAAGCGATGGTACACCTCCGTCGCTTCTCTAACAAACCTCTCTAACCGATCTACGAACGGCTTTTCCCCGTATAAGAAGTCCCAGAGCGTTAAGGAAAACGAGCGCTGTTCTTCAGGGTCCAGTTCCCGAACCCACTGGTATTCATCCCAGCGTGCCAGTGGTCCTTCCATCGCAAACGAGCGGGCCACCCGTTGGCAGATCTCGGACCAATCCTCTGCTCCGATCAGCCGTTCCAGCGCCTCTCGGCTAAGCCACTCCTCCCGCATCTGCTGACCGCGCTCTTTCTTGTAAGTGTACTCCCACTCTGTGAACTGCTCGTCGCGGAAGTTGGTATGGCCGTAATACTGCTGGAAGCGGGCGATCAGGATGTCAACGTTCATTTCCCCTCCCTGCGTCAACGGTCGCTTCTCCCAACAACCGCCGTGCCTCTTGTTCCAGCCTCTCGAACCGCTGCTTCAGGCGGTGCTGCGGCTCCCCCTGGATCTCCACGAAGAACGGGTCGGTCGGCCGGGGGGGCTCTATCTCCGCGCCCGCAACGCGCAGCAGCGCGGTCCAGGGATACCCGTGCCGTTTCAGCCCGAGGACGGCCGCCCGGTTGAAGGCGACGGGATAAGCCTCCTGGCCGAAGAGATCCGGCTGCTGGCCCAGCGCCAGTTCCACCGGCGCGGCCCGGACCAGGATCCGGGCGGCGCGGGCGGCCCGTGCCCGCTCCCGGACCCGCCGGAGCCGGCCTTCGAAGGTCTGCAAGGTCCGCCATTCGGCCTCGACCTGTTCTCTCAGGTCCTGTCGGGCCGCCTCCACCGCTGTTTCCGTCCAGCCGTCTCCTGCGGGTGGGTTCTCCAGTGCCTCCCGCACCTCGGCCAGCCGCCGGAGGCGGCGGGGACGGCCCTCTGCATCAAGGGCGTAGTAGGCTACACGCCGAAGCGGGGTCTCCACCTCCAGCCGCAGCAACGGGCCCATTACTTCGTCCCCCTCACCCATCCCGACCACCCGGTCCAGCAGCCGCTCCAGTAGGGGGTGTCCAAAGGTGAGGAACTGAAGCGTGTTGGGGTGCGCGTCGAACACCGCCGGGTCGAAGGTGACGGCGACCTCCCCGTCTTCGTGCCGCAGCCAGAAGGCCCCCTCAACGGTCTCGTGTGGGCGGAACAGGGGGCGCAGGGCTGGCGCAGTGGTCAGGGTGGCGGCCAGTTCCGGGAGCGTGACCGGCGTGTCCGACGGCACGGTACCCTCCGCCTGCCCGGCCCACTCGTCCAGGTCCCATCCCTCTGAGGCGCGGTCCAGTTCCGCCTCGATGCGGTCCAGTTCCTCTCGAAGGACCCGCTCCCGCTCCGGTCCTGGCGCCATCGCCGCCGCCTCGATGGTCCGTCCCACGCGGGCCAGGATGGGTTGCAGCGGCCCCACCACTCCCTGGAACCACTGGATGCGATGGGAGAGGGCCTGGTAGACCCGCGCCTCGACGGTGCCTTCGTAGAAGTAGTTGCGGATCCACACCTCCTCATACCGCTGCCCGATGCGGTCCACCCGTCCGATGCGTTGCTCCACCCGCATCGGGTTCCAGGGCATATCGTAGTTGATGAGCACGCCGCAGGTCTGGAGGTTCAGCCCCTCGCTGGCGGCCTCGGTGCAGATGAGGATCTTGATCTCTCCGGCGCGGAACGCGTTCTTGATCTCCTCCTTGCTTGCCGGTGCCCACCTCACCCCGTCCCACCGCTCCCCGCCCCGGCCGCTGTAGCAGGCGACGTGAATTCCGTAACTCTGCCGCAATTGCTCGCGGAGGAAGTCCATCGTGTCGGTGTACTGGGTGAAGATGAGGACTGTTTCCCGGTGGCGGAAGAACTCCTGCAGGTCCTTCAGCAGTTGGGCGACCTTCGAATCGAGATCGCCCAGCATCGAGAGGTCGTGGAGGAAGTCCTCGACATAGGCGATCTCGTCCCGGAAGAGGGAGCGATCCGCCGGGATCCATTCGTCCGCGTCCAGGCTCAGGGCCTCCTGCTCCAGGTCCTCCTCCAGCCCCAGATCGGCCTGACCGCACAGGAAGGCCAGTCGTCGCTCCAGGCTCCGCTGCACGGCGTAGAAACTGCTGGTGAGGCGGCGGCGGTAGACGGTCATCACGAAGCCCAACCCCTTCCGCTCCCCCTCGTACTTGCGGTAGAACTGGGTGATGTACTCCTCGATGCGGTCGTAGAGGGCCCGCTCCTCGTCGCGCATCGGGATCCACTCCATTTCGGGTTCACGGGTGGGGACCCGGTCCCGCAGCAGGCCCCGCCGGACGTACTCCCGCAGCAGGGCGCGGGTGTTGCGGAAGACGAGGCGGCGGAGGGGGGTGTGCCGTTTGGCCAGAGCGGCCATCGCCGTCTTCGCCTTCGGCGGGAGGGAACGGACGGCGTGGGCGGAACCGTCCCCGTCCAGCAGACGACGGACCCGTTCCCAGTCCACCGGTCCCAATTCCCGCTGGGCCCACTTCTCGAACTCTGGATCCGGCCGGCCGTCGGCGATCTCCAACTCGGCGCGCACCAGGCGGAGGACGAAGGGCCAATCCACCTCGTCGGGCGGGCGGCGCAGTTCCTCGTAGAATCGGAGGAACGACCTCTCGTCCGCCCCCCAGGGGCCGCTCAGGCCAAGGAGGCTGAGGAGGTCCCATACCTCCACCGGATGGACCTGCATCGGCGTGGCGGTGAGCAGGAGGAGGCCGCGGGTGCGGGCCTGGAGCCGGTTGAGGAGTTCCAGCATCCGGTTGGGGCGGTAGCGGCTCAGGTCGAGGAAATCCCGCCTCCGGGCGTGGTGGGCCTCGTCCACGATCACCAGGTCCCACGGCCGGGCGTCGAGCAACGTCTCCCGCCGCTCCCGCCGTTTGACCAACTGGCTGGAGGCCAGCGCCAGATCCACGCCGTCCCATGGATTGGGGGTGGGGGGAACGCGCTCCTCGCCGCGGACGTCGCGGAAGAGGGTGCCGTCGTAGATGGGGACGTTGAGGCCGAACTTCTCGTACAGTTCCTCCTGCCACTGGCGGAGGACCGACCGGGGGGCGAGGATAAGGGCGCGGCGGACGATCCCCCGCAGCCACAGTTCCCGCAGGACCAGACCGGCCTCGATAGTCTTGCCCAGGCCCACCTCGTCGGCCAGGAGGTAACGGCTGGGGAAGGTCCGGGCGACCTGGCGGGCGACGACCCGCTGGTGGGGCCAGGGGGTGATGGCGGATGTCGCCATCCCCAGCCCGGCCGCGCCGACCAGGTGGGGCAGATCGCGCAGGAAGCGGCACAGGATCCGCTCCCGTTCCCGCTTGGGAGCAAGAGCGATCCGTTCCACGCCCTCGCCGATCGGTCTGGGCGTGCGC
>Ga0209426_1001014_pt1 | contig 20902 bp, 24 predicted proteins | sample Deesub1362B_J571_FD_187697 | JGI IMG/M metagenome (GOLD analysis project Ga0209426, IMG submission 187697) | Deep oceanic, basalt-hosted subsurface ecosystem from Juan de Fuca Ridge flank, Pacific Ocean, CORK Borehole 1362B_J2.571 (SPAdes)... ...
CGATCTGGGTTATAGGAATCCAAACCACAGCAGCCAGAGCTGCCAGAGCTGAGCCGAATGCCAAACTCAACGCCGCCATAAGGTCGGAATCTATACCCAGCATCATCGCAACGTGCTCGTCTTGGGCTATTCCCCTGAAACCCAATCCCAGTTTCGTGTGGTGGGTGAAAATCCAAAGAAATACGACGAGCAGAAAGGTGGTGGCGATGACTATCAGCCGCTGGTAGTCTATAACGATCCCGCCTATCGTCACGACGCCTTCGAAAAAGGGTGGAAGGCCGTAAGAAGTGCCGAAGAATCCGAAGTATCTGATCAGCTCAACGATCACGATGGAAAGGGCAAACGTTGCGATTATTTCTGAAGCTTCCATTCCCCTAACCCTTATCAGCACCCCCCAGTATATCAGCCCGCCGATTCCGGAAGCAACTGCTATCGCGAGGAGAATGGCTAAAACGTAGTTGAGACCGAGAACGTTCAGGCCGATCCAGACGACGAAGGCTGCAAGAATATAAAGGGCTCCGTGAGCGAAGTTCGGCATTCTGCTTATACCGTAAGTCAGGGAGAATCCGATGGATACCAAAGCAAGAAACGAGCTCTGAACCAAGCCGTAGATGAGCACGTTCAGGATTTCCTGCATGCCTTCACCTGCAAATAAACTAAAAATTGGGTTAAAAAAATTATTTCATCCAGGGTGGAAGCTTTATTTCCGCAATCGCAACGGACTGCGGGAAGATCGTTGCCCTCACCCCATCTTGCCACTGGAACCAGCAATCCACAACCCCTTCGGCCGGATCCTTAGATACAACAACCTGATGGGATTTCGGATCGAACTTGATCCTCCCAACCGGAGTGTCTTTCAGATCTATTTCCTCCAAGGCCTTAACGATTGCGTCGGCATCAAGTGAGCCAGCCTTTTCGATGGCGGCAGCTATTGCATATATCGCGGCATACGTAGCAGAGGTTCCGTGGGCTTCGGGCGGGAAGCCCCATTTCTTCGTGTACCTCTCATAGAAGTCTTTGGCAGGTTCGTAGTTTGTCTCCGCATTCCCGATGAATGCTCCAGAGCTTACGATCAGGTAGTTTATCTTCCCCCCCGCTGCATCCCAAGCCTTTTGCTCCTGGGCTGCCGCGATGAAACCTATCGGAATCGCCTTGATTTTCATGTCGTTCCACTGTTTCAGCAGGATCGTGCTTTCCGGCATGTCCATCTGTATCAGGAGTATTTGAGCCCCCTCTGTTTTTGCTTTGAGAAGGCTTGCGGAGAAATCTGTTGTTCCGGTGGGGAACTTATCGAAGCCCACCACCTTCCAGCCTTTCTTCTCCAGCAATCCTGCGATCACCTCTCCGAATTTCCTCGCATGCTCGACATCCTGAACCATAACGTAAACCTTATCGTAGCCGTATTTTGCCCTCAGCCCCTCGAGGATCTCAACGTTCTCTGTTGCAAGAGGGACAGCAAACGAGTTCAGCCTGAAACAGTACTTGTACTTCTCGTAGTTTTCCGAAATCCTTTTGTGGTACACGGGCGTGAGAACACCCGTTGAGATTATCGTGGGAACCTTATACTTTGCGGAGATGTCCATCGCCGCGAGTGCGGCTTCGGATCTTGCCGGCCCGCCGACCAGAACGTTAACCTTCTTCTCAAGTATCAGCTTCTCTATCGCGGCCAGTGCATCCGTTACGGGTACTCCAGGTTCCAGATCGCGGGTGTCGATTATCTCCAGTTTCAGCGGTCTGTATTCATCTCCAACCTTGACCCCTCCTTTGGCGTTGATCTCCTCAACCGCAAGTCTTGCCGCATGTTCTGGCCCGTAGCCGTAGACGTATGCGGTAGGCAAGGGCATACCGATAACGATCGGTTCCTTTTTTGGAGTTTCAGCTGGTGCCGGGGTTTTTGTGGGAGACGGGGCCGCACAGCCAGAAATTGCAAGAATTAAAAGCAAACCTACCACAACCCCTGCCAAAAGTACCCTTTCCTTTATCATGCAAAAATTATGATGAATTTTAATTAAAAATCTTTCGGTATCCAATTATCGAAAATGACAAATATTCTCCCGCAGATAAACGTTTCGGCATGGACTTCAACGAAGGGGTTGCGGAGCTTACGAGACGGGAAAGGTGGCTGCTCACGAAATTCGAGGAGGTGTGCGAAAAGTACCCTAAAAAACCCGCTCTGATTTTTCTCGGTGAAAAATTCAGCTACAATCGCCTTCTCGAACTCGTGAACAGGTTTGCGAACTCCATTCATGAACTGGGCGTTAGGAAGGGAGAGAGGGTTATGATCTACATTTCAAACTGTCCTCAGTACGTCATAGCCTACCTCGGCCTCCAGAGAGTGGGTGCCGTTCCCGTTCCTGTTTCACCGATTTACACGCCATTCGAGATAACGTACATGCTGAACAATTCCGGAGCGAGAGCGATCATCTGCATGGACACGAATTTCGGTTACGTTCTTTCCGTGATGGACAAGACCCAGCTCGATAAAATAATCGTCACGAATATCGCCGAAATGCTCCCTTCATGGAAGAGAATCTTGGGCAGGATTTTCGACAGGATTCCAACGGGAAGTGTAACGAAAGACGAAAACGTTTATCAATTCAGAAAACTGCTGAAAAAACCTCCAGAACCTCCTGAAGTTGAGATAAAACCTGACAAAGATCTGGCCGAGCTTCTTTACACCGGCGGAACCACAGGTCTGCCAAAAGGGGTTCCGCACACACACTCGTACCTTCTCAGCGGAATCATCGGAATGAGGGAGTTCTACAAAAAAATCGGAGACGAGCACGTGATGGTGCTCGTCACGCCTCTATTCCACATGTTCAGCATAGACATGCTGTTCTCAGCGGTACTTCACAAGGGCAACACCGCGATCATAATGCCGAAACCGAACCTCGATGCGGTGCTTCACAGCATCCAGAGGTACGAGGCCACGCTCTTCGCCGGAGTTCCAACGCTCTATCGGATGATCCTCGAGCACGACAGGCTGGACATGTACGATCTGTCATCCCTGAGGATATGCTGGAGCGCCGGAGACGTGTTGCCGAAGGAGGTTTACAACAGGTGGAAGGAGAGATTCGGAATTCCGCTCCACCAAGTTTACGGATCCACCGAGACCGTATGTATCTCCGTCACGGACGTCAGCACCGAGCCGAAGACGGGCAGCGTTGGCCCACCGATCCCCGGAAGATACGTGATGCTTGTCGATCCCGACACGCTTGAGCCCGTGAAAAGCGGAGATCCGGGAGAACTGCTGGTTTCGGCAGACTTCCCAACTCCGGGATACTGGGGAAGGGATGAGGAGACCGCCGAAACCTACGTTAAGCTGAACGGAAGAACCTGGTGCAGGACGGGGGACTACGTGGTTTTGGAAGAGGGGGAGATATACTTCGTCGACAGGAGGAAGGATATCATCAAATACAAGGGATACAGAATTGCGGCCGCTGAAGTTGAGGCGGTCCTCCAAGACCATCCCGCCGTGATCGTTGCGAGTGTTGTTGGTGTGAAGGATGAGAGGGTCGGCGAGAGGGTTAAGGCGTTCGTCGTTTTGAAAGAGGATGCGAGGGGTGTTACGGCACAGGAGCTGATAAGGTGGTGCAGAGAGAGGTTAGCGTCCTACAAGGTTCCGGAGTACATCGAATTCAGGGATTTCCTGCCGAAGTCTAAGGTGGGGAAGGTGCTGAGAAGGGAGCTCAGAGATGAGGAGCGGAGGAGAGTTGGAGCGGGTTGAGCAGGTGGCGAGTTACTTCGAGTTTGAAAAATCACACGAAAATAACTTCACCAGCCGAGAGCACCTCGGCCAGCCCGCCAACCTCATCCACCCAGGAGGGGAGGTCTTTCTCCTCCAGCCCCAGCAGTTTAAGCGTCGTTATGCATGCCTTTATCCTAACGTCCCCGATCTCCTTTGCGAGCTTCGCGACATCCTCCAACCTTTTCAACACTCCGGTACGTAATCCTTCCCTGAGCACCCCGGTGTCTCCATCTTTCGAGATGATTTCCCCCCTCACAACCGTTTGAACCGCCCAGTAAGTCAGGAAAACGATGACTTTTTTCTCAAAAGCGGCAAAATTCGATGCGATGCTCAGGGCATGGTATATCCTATCCCAATCCCCGCTGTGGACGATTATTCCGACCATGCTTTCCCCCGTTTATCCTGTGATTACCGTGATTCACTATGCTACTGGTTAAAATACTTTAAACTATTTCACTATTCGTTTCCCCACATTTACGGATCCTACCCTTACCATCTCACTACCCTTACCACCCTTACGGACTCTCCTTACGGATCCTGATCTTCCACAGTCCGTTTTCCCTTTCAACGTCAACGAGGTACCCCTGCTTTCCGAGGATAGCCGGTATGTCCCTCGCTGAAGGAGGGTTGTTGACGATAACCTCCAGATCGTCAACCTCTTTCAGCGCGAGTTTCGTCATCGCAAGGGGAAACGGGCAGGTCAGATCTCTCGCATCCAGAACGTACTTCTCACCGACCTTTTCAAGCTTTAACTTCATACACACCTTCCTCCAGGTATTTTAAAAGGCGTGGTATTTCATCCACATTAATATCCTTTTTGACGAGTCTTCCCCTCACAAAGAGATCGTAAAGCTGCTTTCCCTTCTTGATCTTACCGACGAGCCCCACATCCGCCAGGGGATGGCAGGCACAGCCGTTAACGCATCCGCTTACCGCAAAGCTCAGATCACCCATTTCCTCAGCAACGGAACTCAGTATTTGTTTTGAGTGAACGATGGTTTTTCCACAGAAGTCCGATGCACATCCCACAGCCCTGTACGGAACTTTAAGGTTGAAATAAGTGGACAGTTCATCCTTAAGCCCCTCCACATCATCAACGTCAACGAAAACGAGGTTCTGCCAAGTGGTAAACCTGATCTCGCCACCGCCATACTCCTCGCTCAATGAGGCTATCAGCCTCAGCCTCTCCGAGTCCAGAACACCTCCCAAAACCGGGAGCGTGAAGTAGTTCTTGCCGTCGTGCTGGATTCCTGAGATATGTTCCACTCCGATTCCGGGTGTATCGAGTTCCGCTTCCTCGAACCTGCCGAGCCTTCTTTCCAACTCCCGCCTCAACCTTTCGATCCCCCACGTATGGACGAGGTACTTGAATCTGGCCTTGGCCTTCGACTCGGTGTTCGAGAATTCCTTGTGAATGTCGATTACGGCCTTAACGAACTCAAACGTCCCTTCAGGAGGGATCTTTATTCCGAGCTTTTCGGCGAACCTGATTCCGGGCATCGATGCTCCCATCCCCCCTCCGACGAAAGGTACGAAGCCATCCTCATACCAGACGAGGGAGAGATCGTTGGCGAAGATCTTAACGCAATCCTCTCCGCAAGCCGTTATGGCGATCTTGAACTTGTGCGGGAGAACTATGTACTCCGGATTCCCGGAAAAGAATTCGTTTATCTCCCTTGCAAGCCAGCTGAAGTCCGGGCCTATTTTGCCCATCAGCGGGCAGCAAACGACGTTCCTCACATCCCCGTGGCACGTCTCGCGAAAGGCCTGGCCGCACAGATCTGTCCTTAAGCCCAAGCCGTACATCCTTTCGAAGATTTCGAGCGCCATATCTGGATCGATCCAATGAAGCTGAACGTCCTGACGATCGGTTATCTCAGCGTAACCCCTACCGAACTCCTCCGAAAGTCCCGCAATCTCCCGCAGGGTTTTTGAATCCAAACGACCTCCGGGAATCTTGATCCTTAAGAAATGTGATGAGTCGTTTCCAGAGTCCTTTCCCAGTGAATATCTACCTATGAACTTCGAAAGGAACCCTGCATCGATCTCTATCATATAAGAGACTTTGGAAGCAGAATATATAAACTTAACGGTGTTAAGTTTGGAGTTTTTTAGTTTGGAGTTTCGGAGAATAGGATCTGAGGAGCATGGGGAACGCGATGGATAGGTAGAGTGCATGTGCCAGAACTCTGCCAAGCTCGGCCTTAACCGTGTACCCGAACATGACGGAAAGAAACGAGCCGAGGATGTTCTTGTGATGCAGTATGGAGTTCTCCTCGATGCCCAAGTCGAAGACCGTGGTGTGCAGGAAACTCTCAAATCCCACATCTTCCGAGAACTCCAGCAGTTCATGGGCACCGTAGCCGACAAGTCCACCGGCTATGAAGATCAGCAGAATGCTCGAGTAGTAAAAAAACTTCCTCAGATCCACCTTCATGATCGATCTGGAGAGCAGGAGAGCAAGCAGGGCTGCAAGTCCAAGCCCCAGAACGGCTCCATAAACCGTTGCAAAGGCATCGGAAGCTGCGAATGGTGTGAGAAAGAGTATCGTTTCGATAACCTCCCTGACGGCGAAGACGAAGGCAACCATCATTATGCCAAGCGTTGTTCTCCCAGCCCTGACCTTGCTTTCGACCTCACCCCTAATCGACTTTCGCCTCGCCATCCAGTAGATCATGTAAGTGAGAACGAGCGCTGCGATGAGTGCCGAAACACCCTCAAAAAGTTCGCTTTCGAATTCGCCGTAGATCAGCATGACCAGCAGCGAAACGATGAGGCCTATCAGTAGAGCGAGAACAACTCCGTAGTAAGCGTACCTTATCAAACCGCTCCTTCCAGTTCGTTTCAGATAGCCCACCAAGATCGAAACGAGGAGTATCGCCTCGAAGCCTTCCCTGAAGGTTATCACCAGCTGCCCTATCACCTTAACACCGTTAAGTAGTTGGTTTTGGGATATATAAATTTTTCGGGGAACCTAAATCTATTCGAAGCGGGGCTGTCTCCTCTCCAAACCCGCTCTCACACCCTCCACGAAATCCTTAGAGAGCGATGAAAGCATCGCAAGACTCAGCTCAAAGCTCAGATGCTCATTCAAAGCGTTGGAATGACTCGCATTCAGGAGCTTTTTGAGATTGGCCAACGCAAGTCGTGGTCTGTTCAGATACAGCTGCACGATTTCCTCCACCCGCTCTCCAAGTACTTCATCTTCAACGACTTCGGTGACGAATCCGTATTCCAGAGCCTCATCGGCCGAGAATCGTCTACCGGTCGACATGAGTTCGAACGCCCTTTTGAAGCTGACCGATCTTGGGATGAAGAAAGACGTGCCGGAATCGGGACTCAAACCAATCAAAATGAAGCCGCAGGAGAAGATCGAGCTCTTCGCAGCTATCGCGTAGTCGCTGGCGAGCACGAGTCCCAGACCGGCTCCAATCGAGTAACCCTTAACCTCCGCGATAATCGGCTTCGGCATGCCCCTCATCTTCCTGAGAACCGAGAAATGAATTTTCAGCCCGTATTCCATCGCGTTTCCTTTGCTGATAAACTCGAGGAACTGCTTTAAGTCCGCTCCAGAGCAGAAGCTTTTTCCCTCACCCCTCAGCAGAATCACCTTTATGCTGTCGTCCCTCTCGCATTCATCCAGAGCTTCGGAAATTTCGTTCACGAGCCCCATGTTCAGTGCGTTGTGAACCTCAGGTCTGTTCAGCGTGAGCTTCGCAACCTTTCCTTCTTTCTCGAATTTCAAAAACTCCATGATTGAAGTATTCCAGAAAAATTTAAACGTTGTTGATACGATTTCCATCATCATGATACGGAAGCTAAGAATCTGGATCGAAGAGATGAGGCTTCCATTTCTAACGGCTTCGATTGTGGCGGTTGTGCTGGGAGCATCCGTCGCTGCCAAAAACGGTGAGTTTGACGTTTTCTATTTCATTCTCACGCTTATAGGCGTTTGCCTGCTGCATGCTGGGACGAACGTGGCTAACGACTACTTCGATTACAAGGGCGGAACGGATAACGTTAACAGAGAATTCATCACCCCTTTTTCCGGAGGTAGCAGGATGATTCAGCAAGGCCTGATGTCGCCGAAAGAGGTTCTGGCAGAAGCGGTGATCCTCCTCACCTTCGGAACACTCATAGGTCTTTACCTTGCCTATGTAAAAGGGTTGATAGTGCTGTACATCGGCCTGTTCGGCCTGATTTCGGGCTTTTTTTACACCGCTCCACCCTTCAAATTCGCCAGCAAAGGTATAGGGGAGTTTCTGGTCGGCCTGAACTTCGGCGTGCTTGTGGTTATGGGAAGCTATTACGTCCAGACTGGATCGCTTGCGATCGAGCCCCTCCTAGCCTCGCTTCCGGTAAGTATTCTCATCACAGCGGTCCTCTGGATAAACGAGTTCCCGGACTATAAGGCGGACAAGGAAACGGGTAAACTTACGCTCGTTGTAAGGCTGGGGAGAAAGAAGGCGATGGAATTCTACCGGGTTCTTATGTACCTGCCCTACCTCATAATCCCGATCTTCATCCTGCTCGGATACCTGCCGCTGTTTTTCATGATGGCCTTCCTGACCCTCCCGAAAGCCAGAGCGGCGGTTGAGATAGCTAAGCGATTCTACGAAGATCCACCGAAGCTTGCCCCTGCCAACGGATTGACGATCACCATACATCTCCAAACCGGAATCCTTCTGAGCTTGGCCTACGTTCTGGCGTTTGCGAACGAGCTGTTCGGGGGGGTCATTCCGAACTACCTCCCGAACTACCTCCCGAACTACCTCCCGAACTACCTTCCGGGCTACATCTCAACTACCTTCAGCTTACTAGCTTAACCAGCCATTAAAGCGGGATGTCCAAGTTCAGCTGTTTTATAAGAAAGTCGTAGAGGATTACGATCATCCCGACTATGAAGAAAGATGATCATCTGGTAGACGTTCTTATGCACCGCCTTATCGGAAAGTCGAGGATGAATCCAGCATCCGCTATCGGTGTGCAGAGGACGAAGAACGACCAAGTGAGAAGGGTTATCGCAAAACCATCTTTAACGCCGTACTTGAATGAAATGAAGGCGAAGTAGAAGATCAGGATCGTGAAAAGAAGCAGGAACTTGATGACCCTCAACGTATGATCACTCATGATACCTTACATCTTCAGCAGTCTGGCGTTTATCGCAACGATGACCGTGCTCAGGCTCATCAAAACAGCTCCTGCAGCCGGAGTTAGAAGTATTCCGAATCCGTAGAGAACTCCCGCTGCCAGAGGAATCGCGAAGGAGTTGTATCCCGTCGCCCAGAGCAGGTTCTGTTTCATCTTGGAGTAGGTTTTCTTAGAAAGCGCGATGACGTCAGCAACATCCCTCGGATCGTTCCTTACGAGCACGATGTCTGCAGTCTCAACCGCCACATCAGTGCCCGCTCCGATCGCTATGCCAACGTCGGCCTGGGCCAGAGCGGGAGCGTCGTTGACCCCATCACCCACCATCGCGGTTATGTATTCCCTCTGAACCTCCTTGACCTTCTCGGCTTTCTCATGGGGAAGAACTTCGGCGAAGTAATCGTCCAGGCCAAGTTCTTCAGCCACCCACTTGGCGACGAATCGATTATCGCCGGTTAGCATCATACACTTGATCCCCATTCCTTTGAGTCTCGCTATGGCTTCCTTTGACTCCTTCCTCACGATGTCCGCGAGAGCCACCGCTCCCACCGGATTGCTGCCTTCGAGCAGGAAAACGACGGTCTTCCCCTGCTGCTTCAGCTTTTCGACCTCCTCGCTTTCAACTGAGATGCCGTTTTCCTTGAGGTATCCGGGGCTCACAACCATGAACTTTTTGCCATTCAGTATTCCTTCAACCCCTTTTCCGGGAATCGCTTTGAACGCGTGAATCTGTATGACTTCAATCCCCGCCTCCTTCGCCTTCTCAACTATGCTCCCAGCAATCGGATGCTCGGAGTTGCTCTCCAAGGATGCTGAGATTCTCAGTATCTCATTCTCGTCCATTCCGTTGAGCGAGACTATATCTGTAACCCCAAACTTGCCCTCCGTCAGCGTTCCCGTTTTGTCGAATATCACGGCTTGGAGATCTTTGGCCCTCTCGAAAGCCTGTCTCTCCCGGATGAGCAACCCCGACTTCGCGGCCAGAGAAGTTGAGACGGCAACAACGAGGGGAATCGCCAAGCCAAGGGCGTGCGGACATGCGATAACCATAACCGTCACCGCCCTCTCTATCGCGAACACGAACTCCATGCCGTAACTCAGCCATGCGACCAGCGTTATGCTTCCCACAGAAAGGGCTATTATCGTCAGGAACAGAGCCGCTCTGTTCGCGAGATCCTGGGTTTTCGACTTGCTCTCCTGTGCCTGCCTGACGAGCTCGATCACCTGGTTGAGGTACGTATCCTTCCCTGTTTTCTCGACTTCGACAACGATCGAACCCTCCCCGTTTATTGCCCCACCTATCACCTTGTCTCCGGGTTTTTTGGAAACCGGTTTGGATTCTCCGGTGAGCATGGCTTCATTGACGAAAGTATCACCCTCCAAAACGATACCATCGACAGGAATCTTTTCTCCCGGCTTAACGAGAACCCTGTCACCAGCTTTAAGCTGCTCAACCCTCACGTCCAAAACTTCACCATCCTTTATCAGATGAGCTTCGGAGGGCATTATCTTCACCAACTCCTCCAACGCCCGTGAGGCTCCCAAAACAGACCGCATTTCGATCCAGTGGCCGAGCAGCATGATGTCGATAAGCGTTGCAAGTTCCCAGAAGAAGAACTTGCCTTCCAATCCAAAAACCACAGCGGAGCTGTAGAAGTAGGCAACGCTTATGGCAACGGCTATTAAAGTCATCATTCCGGGCTGTTTTTTCCTGAGTTCATCGAAAAGTCCGCGCAAGAACGGATAACCGCCGTAGAAGTAAACTACGGATGCGAGCGCGTACACGATGTACAGCGAACCCGGAAATTCTAATTTGAAGCCGAAAAATCCCTGAATGGCAGGAGAGAGGATTAAGATCGGAATCGTGAGTATCGTTGAGATGTAAAATCTGCGCTTGAAGTCCTCCAGCATGTGCTGGTGGTGTTCGTGAACGTGAGCATGCTTTTCGCCTTCCATTCCACCGTGCTTTTCGTGTTCCATCTCACTGTGTTCCATCTCACTGTGTTCCATCTCACTGTGTTCCCCATGGTCCATCGCTGCATCTTCCGTGGCTTTACCCATCGACCGCCGGGCTCCGCTATGCTCTCCGTGTTCTTCCTGCCCTCCATGCTCTACCAGCTCACCATGCCCACCATGTTCGTGTTCTCTCATGATTCCCCCACATCTCCTTGATCAGCCTTCGAGCTCCTTTTTAAGCCTTTTGTACTCTTCCTCAGTTATCTCTCCTTTCGCAAGCCTCTCTTTCAGTAAATCGAGGGGTGTTTTGCCTTCTTGAACCGGGGGTTTCGAGGTCTCCCTTATAACGATGTAGAGCAGGAGGAAGATTATCCCGACCATCGGAAGAATTACGAGGATGAACCAGAGCAAACCGTTCATTCCCCGCTTGTTAGCGTCCTGGTAAACCAGATAACCTATCGCAAGGAAGATTATCCACCAGAAGAGCATCCCGAATCCGAAGAATCCGAAAAACGGAAACCCGAACAAACCGAATGGATGCATGAATCCGTCCATAAAAATAATCTTTATTGAAAGTATTTAGCTTTTGTCCCAAATTTTTGTGGAATTGGATAAAGAGAATCGGATAAAAATAGACCGGCCGGTGGTAAAATTTTTTACATCTCATGTTAAGATACCGATGGATGGTAAAAAGGAAGCGGCTGGAGATCGATGAACCCAGCCTTCTATCACCCCTCGAGGAGAGGATAATGTCCTACCTGTGGGAAAATCCCGGATCCACCGTCTCGGAGATATCGCGGAAGCTGAACGTTTCACTCTCAAGCGTTGCGGTCACGATCGACAGGCTATGCAAGCACGGTTACGTATCGAGGGAGCGGAAGAAGATGGGCGGGAGAATCAGGTACGTTTACTCCCCACTCCTATCCAGAGAGGAGGCGAAGAGGAAAATGGTGGAGGACATTCTCGACACCCTGATGGAGAGGTTCGGAGATGTGGTTGTAAGCTACTTCCACCGGAGGTTGGGAAGATGATCTTCGACTGCGTTCTCACCTGCGCGAGCGGGAGGTATCTTTCGTACATACTGCCTCTTGCGTTTCTTCTATCCTTTTGCATTGCTCTGCTCGCGAGAGATCAGCTGAAGAGGCTCGCCGGCTACTGGAGCATGAACGTTGTAGTTCTGCTCAGCACACCCTACCTGCATTCGATAATGGACTGCGAAATGCTGTGGGTGGTCAAAAGCTATCTCACCTACCTCCTACTCGCGATCCCCCTCTTAGTTGCAGCCCCCTTCGTTTACAAAGTGTACCTCTTCAGATTTTACAGGATCGAGAGGTTCACCGAAATGGAGGGATATCTGAGAAAGGTTTCCGCCTCGGAGAAGTCGAAAATCTACGTAATCGAGAAAGCCGTTCCAAAAGCTTTCACGCTGGGAAGGGATGTTTTCCTGACGGCCGGCATCCTCGAACTGATGTCTGAAGAGAAGTTGAAAGCTGTTATCGCTCACGAAGCTTTCCACGTAAAACAGAACAGGTTTCCGATGATCTACGCTTTCAGACTTCTCACTTTCATACCATTCCGGTTTGAAAGACTCGCAGACAGCTATGCCGAGAAAATTGCCGGGAGGGAGGTGCTCATCGAAGCGAAGAATCGGATTTCCGAATTGTATTGTTGATGATTTGTTGACGCACCTGGGGGGATACCTAAACCCTTTCCGATCCACCATCGCCGGTGTCTGAATCGTACTCGTTTATGTTCTCATCGGGGTCCCCGTACCATCGCGCATCCCTCCTTTTCAGCAGAAGTCCAACCACAACGATTCCCGCTGAAATGACCAGTACCGGATAGATCCACAGGCCCGCGAATATTCCCTCCTTGGGCGGAGTTGCGAGAATCTCCTCCCCGTAGATTTCCTGGAGTTTTGAGATTATCTCCTTCTTTGAGACCCTCTCTTTCTCCTCAATTCCTCCCGCTATCATCTTCTCGATCCGTTCTCTCATCTCTTCGGCAACTCCGCAATCGCAGTTGGAGAGCAGCTTATAACAGCCGCATGCGCAGATGATGTCCTCTTCGAACTCCGAAACCGTCAAACCCGTCAAACCGCTCACCGGCAATAAGAGGATTGAGACTATCGCCGTTAATGCCGTGAAAATTGGTAACACGGCCATCCGGCTCAATTCAACTTTCCAAGTCAATTCATCCCCCTCCAACGATCCCGCTTTCGACTTTCGAGTGGCTTGGGACGAACCTTCTCGGAAAGAGAGCGAAAACAATACCTCCGAGCATTATTAGCGAACCGCTCCATATCAGCGACGTGAGTGGGTTTAGCTTGATTTTAAAAACCGCTGAATCCTTTCCGACAGAGATTGGAGAGATGTAGATGTCTTTCAGCGGTTCGTTGACGATCGCAACTCTTGGGATTTCACTTTTCTGCAGAACGTACCTCTCAAGCCTGGGAAAGGCTTTGTTGATCTTTCCGTTAGCTACGATATCCAGTTCGGCTTCGATCACGATCTTTGCACTTTCTCGATTTTCGTTGAATCCCTTGTAAACCAGAACGTAATCATCTATTCCCACCTCCTCACCCACGTTCATCGTGACCTCGAACTCCTCCGCGTACGTCCAGTTCACGACAACGCCAACGAAAACGAGAATGACGCCAAGGTGAATCGTGTATCCGCTGTACCTCCTCCTTTTACGAAGTACTATCTTCAAAAAGCTCAGAGAGCCGTATTCCCTTTTAAACATCCTCGAATCTGCTACGTACTGTCTGAGATGGAGCAGGATCGCGAACGCCGAAAGCGCAATAGCGAAGCTTGCCAGACCGATCTCAAACGATGATATCGCAGCCACCACGATTAAAAACGAAAGGATGACGAGGGTTCTCTTTATTACCCCCAACTCACTTTTCCTCCACCCTATCGCAATGCAGAATCCCGTTAGCACTACAATCGCATACGCTATCGGCGAGGTTGTTTGCTCATAGTACTTCGCTCCGATCGTTGCCTTGTATCCGAACGCCTCGCTTATCAGCGGAAAAACCGTTCCCCAGAAAACCGTGAGCGCGAAGGCCGTGAAAAGAAGGTTGTTGAGGAGGAACGTGGTTTCTTTGGATACCGCACTCTCCACGACATCGTGCGATTTTATGAAAGCGGATTGCTTCCTGATCAGATAAAGCGTAGCGAGAAGCAGAAAAATCATGAGAGTTGCAAACGGCATGCTCAATCCGCTTCTCCCAAAAGCGTGGACGGATGCGATCACTCCGCTTCTGGTTATAAGCGTTCCCAGAAAAACGAACTCTACCGTTGCGAGCGAGAGCAGGACGTTCCACTTCTTCATCCCTCCCCGTGCTTCCTGGATCATTATGCTGTGAACGAGGGCGGTTAGAGTTAGCCACGGGAGCAGGCTTGCGTTCTCGACAGGGTCCCATGCCCAGAATCCTCCCCAGCCGAGCACCCTGTAAGCCCAGAAGGCGCCTATCAAAATTCCCGCTGTAAGCCACATCCATGAAAGGAGTATCCACCTCCTCGCCCTGAAGACCCACCTATCGTCTGCGAGGTTCAAACCGGAGATCGCTAAGGCGAAAGGTACCAGCGTGCCCGCATAGCCCGCAAAGAGGGTGGTCGGATGAAAGACCATCTCGTGGGTTTCAAGAAGGGGGTTCAAACCGCTTCCATGGGGTGGTGCGAAATCGAGGAGTTTGAACGGATTCAGAAAATACATCAAAAGCAGGAGAAAAAAGTTCTGGAATAGAAGGAGAACTATCAATGAATGCGCGGTCAGAAGGTCTTTTTTCTCGGTTGAGATGAAAAACAGGATGAAGATCGAGAAAATCCACGCCCAGAAGAGAAACGAACCCTCACTTCCAGCCCATAAGGCAGAAATTTTATACAAAACAGGAAGATCTCTTGCGGAATTCAGGTAAACGTATTCGACTGCGAAGTTATCGGTGAGGAAGTAGTAGAGCAGGATGAGGATGGAGAGCGTGATCATAAACGCTGCGAAGGAGAGAGCCTCCTGTGAGCTTCTGAGCGGCTTTGGGTCTCTTTTCAAAAAACCCTTCAGAGCGAGGATCGTTGAATACGTTGATCCGAGGAAGGAGATTATTACCGTTGCGTAGCCGCCTTCGATCAACCCGACATCGACCCCCTTTTTCCCTATACCTCCCTCAGGTCCCACTCATCCTGGGCTTTCTGGGATTCTCGACACTCCTGGGTTTTCCCAGAGCCATTCCTTCCGGACCTCTGTCCAAGCTTGTATGCGACGTACAACGCCCCGAAAAATCCAAGAATCTGGAATGGAATGCCTTGGATGTTTGAGCTTTCGATGTTGGAGTTCTCGATGTCGAGGTTTTCAACGGAGATGCCGCTTTCCATGAGAATGGCCGAACCATAAACGCTGGCGAGATACAGCAGAGTTTGCTCAGGCGTGTTTCCCTCCTCCAGCTTGGCGTTTATCTCCCTCACCATGCCGATTGCGGTGTCGCAATCGCATGTATCCAGCACGTAACCACAACCGCACGAGCAGTACACCTTCGCCGCAACCAGCTTCAGATCGGGTGCCTTTTCGAAGTCCGTTGCATTTTCAGCGATCGCAGGAGCTATTGAGGAGAGTAGGAGCAGCATCACCATTATTTTACACCTGATGTAAATCATATTATTTTTCAACAGGTGTAAAGTTTAAAAAATTTTCTTAAAACGTGAAGGGGTTGTACGTTACGAAATAGTACAAAGAGACGAGAACCGAAAGAATTAGGCTCGCATACCTCATCTTCCAAAAGTTCAACAATCCGAAAACGATCTCCGGCACCCTACCCTCGTAAAGCCGGTTTTTCTGGATCGTCGCGAGCATGAAAATTACGCCCGTCCAGCTCGAAAGCGCCCCCAGCACGAGAAACGGCTCGATGTAGTAAGATAGGAGAAGCAATCCCCCCACACCTCCAAGGATCGGCAGGAAGTCGGTAAGGTGGTGCAGACAGCACACAACCATGCTTCCAGCCGAAATCCCGCCTGAGGCGGTTACCGACCTGCAGGAAACGTTGAAGTTCCTCGCGTATCCGAGGAGGAACATCTGTACGCCAAATCCGCTGGCTATGGCGAGGATGTAGCTCCAGTACAGTTTAAACTGATAAAGGGCGTATTCAAAGCCTGAAAGCAACGTGTTCAGAACTATGTAGAAAGAAATCATGAAAATAAAAGAGGTGATTCCGTAGATCACCTTTCTGTCCGGCATTCTTACCGACCCCATTCGAAAATCCTGTCTTTTCCGATTTTTACGATCAGTCTGAAATTCTTTGCGTTCTCGATCTCCACTTTTGCGGAGTCCGGGAATTCAAGTATTCCCTTTCTGTGGTGCCCCCACGACTGCGGGCTTTCCGTCCAGTTTACCGCTTTGAACGACTTTCCGTTAACTTGAAGTTCGCTGAGTTCCATCAGATCGTATTCAAAAAGATCCCCCCGGTGCGTGTCGAGGGCTATGTAAAATGCAGCCCTTCCAACCTCCTTCCCGATGTACTTCACCGAAACCGTTATGCTTCCGGAGTCCACCTTTACATCACCGGCATTCGTGTTCGGGCCGTTGTTCACGTTGGCACTTCCAACTCCACCCAAGAAGTTCCATAACGCGAAAATTACGAGCATGCTTGCGATACCTAAACCCACCAACTCCAGTCTGTCCAGTTTGACCATTCCATCACCTCTGGTCAGAATTCCGCGCGTGAGGCCAAAGGAACTTGCCCCGTGAAATGAGGCTAAAAAAATCGATCTCACGTTTCAGAAAACTCTCGTCTGAGATGTAATATTTCAATTCTGGAGAATGAGTGTTATAAAAAATCAAATCGCAAAAAAATCACTTTTCAGAGACGACCAGCCTGAAAACAGTTCCCAAAAGATACTTCTGATCTACTATTTTAAACCCTGCATTTACTATGTTCTCATCCGTTCTTCTGTTTATCTCCGGACCGAAAAGTCTGGTAATGGGATTGAGGAGGTGGAAGAATGTTCGCGCGACTCTGCTGGCGGGAAGCATGTGTTCCATGAAAAAGGCTTTTCCATTGTCTTTCAGCACCCTTTTCACTTCTTCCAGTCCTTTAACCGGATTTTCGACTGAACAGAAAACGAAGGTTGCGAAAGCAATGTCGAAGACCTTGTCCTTGAAGGGCAAAGATTCTGCATCCGCAACTATGAGATCCGGCTTTTTTCCGAGACTTTCGGCCCTTTTCTTCGCCTTCCCAATCATCTTTTTGCTTATGTCAATTGCAACGATTCTCGATTCTGGATAGTAAGGTATGTTCTTCCCCGTTCCCACACCTACTTCGAGTACCAAAGAATCCCGATTTGCAGGAAGGTGGCTGAAGAGAATGGATCTCCACTTCCTGAAGTTCATCATCTCCATCGGACTTTCGAAGACATCATAAATTCCCGCGATTCGATCGTATCTTCTCAGGTCAACACCTTTTTTCGCCATCGCATTTACCTCATCTTCCCTCATCTTCCCTCATCTTACCTTCTTTCCTCATCTTCCAATTCTTAAATCTTGCCTCCCGAACATCCCTCTCAAACCTCAGCTCGAAAAGAGAATTAAAATTTTAAAGATTCTAAAAATTCAGAGGTCGATCTTCCAAGCAGATCGGCTTTATCGGCTTTAGCCCATCATTCCCATGAAGTGTGCCATCTGGTTTACCATCGACTGCATGAAGGCGAGCATCCGCTCCATTACGTCGAACCCGTTCATCTGATTCCCGTTCATCTGATTCATCTGATTAATCTGGTTCATCGGATCCTGGGGGCTTTGTGGATAGTACCCTTGACTCGGGGCAGGATAGTCGCCGTGGAGATAGTTACCGTACCCCAGGTTAACGGGATACTCCCCGGAATACTGACCGGGCATCATGGGAGCGATGCCGTAACCGCCCATCCCGTTGCCCATACCGTATCCCATCATCCCCCCCATCCCCATTGCGGAGGCTGAGGAGGATACGAGTAGGAGTACAAACCCCGCCAATCCCGCCAATCCTATTCTTGTCAATCCCAGGGATCTTGACGTACTCAACATTTTACCCATTTTTCATCACCTGATGTATCGTAGACCTCTGAGGCAATGGATGTTGCCGGTTAAAACGATGAAAGGAGAGCGGCTTCTACGCTTCAGAAAGCTTTTTAAAAGCTAAGAACGTTTCAAAAGCGAATCTAAAAAGGTTACCCTCCTCGATTCAAATATTCAGGGTGACAAAATGGGTTATCGCGGAAACAAGTGTCAGGAGAAGGATCGTTACGATAACGCCCTGGTGTCTTATCGACCTCTTCCTCCACGTGGAGATCCTCCAGCTTATCTCCGGAGACGCGAAAACTACGATCGCACCCATAACGCTCCCCACAAGAAACAGGTTTATCAGGTAGGTTCTATTCAGCAAGCTGCCGTAATCCCCTGCAAGGTGTACGTAAACGGGATAGAAGCTCTGCATTATTGAAGTTAGGGGGAGAATCGTCAGTGCAAAGGACGCGGAGACGAGGCCCCATCTCTTCAAGGATTCGAGCTTCAGCATGTTCGAAACCCACAGCCCGGTAGCGATCGCAAACGCTCCAATGAAGACGCCTATACTCATCTCGCTAATTCCAAACATCAACGCAACACCGGAGATTACGCCGGCTCCTACCGTGCACAGAGGGCAGTGAGCTTCAGCCCTTCCAACGAGAAAAAAGGCAAGGGTGCTCAGAATTAAAGAACGAAACTTTACGCCGGGGTTCATGTGTTTACCCATGGCTTTACCCATGTCTTTGCTCATCTCTTTGCCCATGCAACGCTCGTACCTCATTTCAGCATACTACAGCTCCACTACTGTCCATACTGCCCGCTCACATTGCTATATCCTCATGAACTCGTAAAACTCCCCATCCCCTTTTACAGCGTGTATCACGAAAGCTTTGGTCTTCGCACCCGGCATTCCTGGCGAGCCGGATGGCATCCCCGGCAGTGCGATTCCCTTGACTGCCGGCTTTTCTTTCACGAGCTTCGAGATCGCCTCCACTGGCACATGTCCCTCCACGAAGTAGCCATCCATAACCGCAGTATGGCAGCTCTCAAGTTCCTCTGGAATTCCAAGGGATTCCTTAACCGCTGAAATGTCCTGCATCTCAATGACCTCCACCCGGATGCCATAGCTCCTCATATAGCCCACGTGCAGGTCGCAACAATTGCAATTGGAGGTTTTGTACACCTTCGCTTCCAAACCTTTAAGCTCATCGGAACCCTTTGAGTTCGAAACCATGATCAACGCTACCGAGGAGAGAAGCAGTATCGTTATCGCGAGTGTCGCTATCTTTTTCATCTTCATCATACCAAATTTAACAATGTTATTTTAAACTTTGTGGAAAAAATAAAAATGAGGTCCGGAGTTGAGCCTCAGTGGCAGTATCCCATTCCGTATCCCATTCCGTATCCCATCATCGGCATTCCATAACCGTATCCATAGCCGTATCCGTAACCATAGCTCTGATTTATCGGTACTCCGTTGATCTCCAGAGTTTCCGGAAGTATCCACCTGTACTCGATCCCCTTCCCGCTTACAGCATCTCCGGGCTTAACGTAATTGAAGGCCCCGGGTAAGCGAACAGCTTTCCCGCTGTCGAGCACCGCAAACATCGGATACACCGCCGTCACGTTCCCGCTGAATTCGGTCTCGTACTCAGACGAGAGTCCGTAGCCGTAACCCCCATCTCCATAGTACCCATGATTTCCGTAGTTTCCGTAACCCATCATCCACGGATAGTCGGCCGCTGCAACTCCAGCTGCAACTGCAATCGCTATTAGCGCGACGATTAGTGCTGCTCCTATCAGCTTCGCATATCCCATTTTCATCACCTCATCCGTATTCCGACTCCCGTGAAAAAGTAGTTTATTTCGTAAAATGTCGGGTAAAAATCGACCGAGAGCTTCCAGTTGATTTCACGGAAATTCAAAACATTCCATTTTTAATTTTAATCTGAGAAAAAGCTTTCAAATCCCGTAACGCGTGGTGGTGAGCTTCGTATCTCAAACGACTCCTCAACCCGTTCAGAACCCCCACCGCCGAGTTTACGGGTTGGTTATAGAAAGTTAGATATATCCACAAAAATAAACTAAAAGGCGATGCAACCTAACCGGATGCTGATCGTCGTGCTTGGAATGGTCCTGTTGCTTTTCGCCTTCTTTTACATGCTGAGTCCACCGTACCACATGAGAATGATGCACAACGACATCGACCTAACACCCTACATCCTCGTCACTGCCGGGATAGTACTCATGGTCATCCCGGTGATAGAATCGGCATTAAATCCTGATTCGTCGCCCACTCAGAGTGTCACTCAGGGCAAAAATCACATCGAATTCCACAACAACCTTGAAGAAAAGCTAAAACTCGCCGAAAAGCTCCTCAATGTGGATGAGGCGAAAATACTGAAGATAATCCACGAAAACGAGGGGATAACCCAGGATTCCATCCACTTCAGGACGGGATTCTCCCATTCAAAGATCTCGATGATAATGAAAAAGCTTGAGGAGAAAGATCTCATAGTAAGGGAGAAATTCGGTAAAACGTACAAGATCTACCTGAGCGAATGGCTCACCGACAGAGAACTCAAAAGTGAGGGGTGAGAAATTAAAAAAATTAAAAAATTAAAGAAAAAATTTAAAAATTCTTTTCGATGCGCAGAAGATTTTTATATGATTCTAACTGAAATGAATGTATGGAAAAAATTGGATACGTCGTGATCGGCCTCGTAGTGCTGGCCATTGGAGGTTCCCTTTTCCTGTCTTCCGGTTTTGGCGGATACTACATGCCGATGGGCTACCAGCCCGGTTATGGAGACGGCAGGTACTACCCTCCCGGATGCTGTCAGGGTCCGGTTAGCTTTGAATCGAATGGAGAGAGGATTTACTTCACCGGAATAAATGAGAGGGGTGAAAGAATCCCGTTCACCGGCGGGCCGCAATGGCTTATCATGCATGGCGGAAGCTGTGTTAACTGCCATGGTAGGGACGGGAGCGGCGGTTTCACACCGATGATGTGCAACGGGG
>Ga0209426_1001015_pt1 | contig 20898 bp, 26 predicted proteins | sample Deesub1362B_J571_FD_187697 | JGI IMG/M metagenome (GOLD analysis project Ga0209426, IMG submission 187697) | Deep oceanic, basalt-hosted subsurface ecosystem from Juan de Fuca Ridge flank, Pacific Ocean, CORK Borehole 1362B_J2.571 (SPAdes)... ...
TTCTTTTTTCGGATTTCTTCATTCAGTTCTTCTGCAGTTAACCACTTAACAACTTCTTTTTCAGGTTTTCGTCCCATGTAGCCATTTTGTAGTTATTGGTTAAAAATGTTTTGTCTAATACTCTAAGCTAAACCCGTTTGTGCTGGTACTCATTCTTTCTCTTCTGCTTCTCCATTCCGGGACTGTATATGTGAAAAAGTACCCCTACACAACATATGTGCTTGAACATCCATCTGAATATGAAGGAAAAGTAGTAGCTCTCAGAGGTGAAATCAGTGAAATAAATGTTGAAGGAAAAACGTATATTCTCACTCTTTCACACTATGGCAGGGAATTTAAGGCATACGCACCTATAGGAATGTTGCAAAACCTGAATTTTGAAGTTGGTGATATTTTAGACCTGAAAGCCGTTTCTCATCTTAAAAATAATTATGTCGTTGTTGAAGATATCCTCCTCTGGAATAGCTGGCAGTACAAATGGCTTTTTTACAGGTCAATTATAGGGGGAATGGTTGTTATAGGAGTTCTACTTGCTGACTGGAAGAAAATAAGAAAGGTGATGGTTTTTGCCTGACTGGTTAACCCACATTTTGATTGCAATTGTAGTAATCGAACTTTTGAGCCTCAGATATGAACAGGCAAAGGAGTACCGTTTTTTTGTTTTGTTTGGCTCGATTCTTCCAGACATTGGAAACTTTACTATTCTTTTCGGAAAGTCAGGAGAAAGAATTAAGCCCTTTTTTGAGGCTTTACATACTCCATTCGGATTTCTGATACTCGCAGCATTGATTGTGTATCTCACCAGAAAAGAATGGAGAAAAGTTATTTTTTATCTTGTTGCACTGGGAGGGATGTTGCACTTTATTGCAGACATGTTAATCATAACGCTCAACGGGAAAATTATGGTTTTATATCCACTTTCATTGAATAAATACTCTATAGGAGTTTTCAGACAGGGAGAATTTATTTTTTTGATTACTGCTGCAATTATTGCTTTAATTACCCTCTTAGCATCAAGAATATACCGAAAATACACTGGATTGAGCTACTGTCAGTCTTCACGATAAATCTCAAAATTAGGAAGTTTTAGAATAACTTCCGGAGTATAAGTCATCAGTCATAATTAGCTGCCTTTCCTCCCTCTATTTCACCAGCATACATTTTATTCTCCATTTTTTTTACTTTTTTTGATTCTTTCGTTATCTCTTTAGTTTTAAAACACATTAAATAATGATCAATTGCTTTAGCAAGAGCATCTTTAACAGTCTTCTCTCCAGTCTTCTTTTTTAATTCTTCTATAACATCTTCTGGAAGTTTGGTGGTTCCAATAATGATTTTACCCATTACTAATCACCTATAAGTAACTATCAAATAAAATATAATTAAAGATTACCTGATTTGTGAAAACATATGACAACTTATATGTCGATAATTAAAGTTTATAAACACTTAAAAAACAGAAGTGCTCATCTGAGATAATGCTATATCTACGACAATAACCTTAAATTCCTTAATTTCTTAAAGCAAAGAAGTAATTGAAAAACTAAGAGGACATAATTCCAAAATTAAAAGCGGGGGTTGCCGAGTCAGGAAAAGGCGTTGGATTTAGGGTCCAATCCTGTAGAGGTCCGAGGGTTCAAATCCCTCCCTCCGCACTTTTATTTTGTTCAATATATTAACATTTCAAACTTGTTAGTGAGGTATTGACGCAGGAAATACCTCGGTCTGATGGTCCAGCTTTCTGAAGATGGAATCCCTCCCTCCGCACTTTTATTTTGTTCAATATATTAACATTTCAAACTTGTTAGTGAGGTATTGACGCAGGAAATACCTCGGTCTGATGGATTTACTGTATCAGTAACCAAAAAAGATATAAGATGATGTAGCTTGTTGTGAGAAGATGTTACAATAGGACTGATTGAAATGAAGGAGCCATTAATTCTTGATACCACCCTCAGAGATGGTGAGCAAACACCTGGAGTATCATTGAGTGTGGAGCAGAAGCTTATGATCGCAGAAGCTCTTGACAATCTGGGAGTGGATATAATCGAAGCAGGAACAGCCATCGCATCTGAAGGCGATTTCAATTCCATTCGTGAAATCTCAAAGAGAGGTTTAAACGCTGAAATATGCAGTTTCTCTAGAATAAAGAAGGAAGATGTTGATGCTGCAGCAGATGCTGGAGCAGATTCTCTTTTTATGGTCGCTCCATCTTCAAGAATCCATATAGAAAGTAAATTTAAGGGTAAGCTTGGAGAGGAAGACGTAATCAAACTCTCAGTTGAAGCTATTGAGTATGCAAAAGACAGGGGACTCATTGTGGAATTTGGTGGCGAAGACGCATCACGTGCGGATTTGGATTTCATCAAAAGGCTTTATCACGCTGCGATTGATGCCGGAGCAGTCAGATTAACATACACAGATACTGTGGGGGTGCTCGTCCCTGAAAAAGCAGAAGAGGTTCTCAGAGTCCTTAGCAATGAGTTCGATGCTCCAGTTGCGATTCACTGTCATGATGATTTTGGACTTGCCACCGCAAATACAATATATGGTATAAAGGGTGGAGCATTAGAATTTCACACAACAGTGAATGGAATAGGCGAGAGAGCTGGAAATGCATCTCTTGAGGAGGTTGTGGTGGCTCTGAAAGTCCTCTATGGAGTTCAGACGAAAATTAAAATTGAAAATATTTACAATACCTCAAAGTTGATAGAAAAGCTCACAAGAGTTGCAATACCATTGAATAAGCCAATTGTTGGAGAAAACGCATTCACCCACGAGAGTGGTATTCACACATCAGCTATTCAGAGAGATTCATCCACGTATGAGCCAATAACACCTGAAATGGTTGGAAGAAAAAGACAGCTTGTTCTTGGAAAGCATGCCGGTGGAGCGAGCGTTAAGGCAATCATGAACGAGCTTGGCTATAAAGCCACAGAGGAGCAGATGAAGGAGATTCTTCTAAGAATAAAGGATGTGGGTGATAAAGGGAAGAGGGTAACGGATGCGGATGTTAGAACAATTATAGAAACAGTTCTGCAGATTAAGAGGGAGAAGAGGGTAAAACTTGAGGACCTCTCAATTGTAAGTGGAATAAAGGTCACACCGACTGCAAGTGTAAAGCTTAAAATAAACGGAAATGAGAAAATTGAGGCTGCAGTTGGAGTCGGACCAGTAGATGCAGCCATAAATGCAATTAAGAAAGCATTGACCGGCTTTGGAGACATTAAACTTGTCAGCTACCGTGTGGATGCAATCACTGGAGGAACTGATGCTCTCGTTGATGTTGTTGTTCAGCTGAAAAGTGGAGATAAAATAGTAACTGCAAGAGGTGCAAGAACGGACATAATAATGGCTTCCGTCGAGGCAGTTCTGGAAGGACTGAACATGCTTATATGAATATCTCACCAAATCCTGAATTCAGAAACAAAAAATATTTAAAGTCTGATGAAAAGGAGGGTTCGGATGTCAACTATCTCAAAAATTGAACTTCTATCGGAAGTTGTTCTGTTGCTTTCTGTAGTAGTAGAGTAAATTTTGTTCTGTAGAGGTGGTTTTAAATGCGTGCTGCGGACGCTTTTATAAAAGCTTTAGAAAAAGAAGGTGTTAAACATATTTTCGGGATACCCGGAGGTGCAATCATTGAGGTTTATGATGCCCTGTGGGACTCGGATATATCCCATGTTCTGACGAGGCATGAGCAGGCTGCTGTTCATGCGGCAGACGGTTATGCGAGAGCGAGCGGAAAGGTGGGTGTTGCCTTTGCTACCTCTGGTCCTGGGGCAACAAACACTGTAACTGGAATTGTAAATGCCTATATGGATTCCTCACCAGTTGTGGTATTTACAGGTCAGGTTCCCCGAAGTCTGATTGGATTTGATGCTTTTCAGGAGGCTGATATAACCGGAATCACCATGCCTGCTACCAAGCACAATTATCTCGTAACAGACCCTGAATCACTCACCGATGTGGTAAAAGAGGCTTTTTATATTGCCTCAACCGGACGACCCGGGCCTGTGCTGATCGACCTTCCCAAGGACGTAACAATGGTTGATGTTGAATTCAATTATTCGAAGAAAGTCAGTCTAATGGGTTACAACCCCAGGATAGCAGGACATCCAAAACAGATTAAAAAGGCAGCAGAACTCATAATGAAGTCGGAGAGACCAGTTATCATAGCGGGTGGTGGTGTCATACTATCAAACGCAAGCAAAGAGCTTGTTAAACTTGCTGAAACGATTCCAGCCTTTGTAGTCACAACGTTAATGGGAAAAGGCTCAATTCCTGAAACTCATCATCTATCGCTTGGATTTATCGGGATGCACGGGACAAAATACGGCAACTATACTGTCACGGAGTCAGACCTCGTTATAGCCATTGGTTGCAGATTCAGTGACAGAACGACAGGAAAGGTTGCAAGCTTTGCCCCATATGCAAAGATTATTCACATTGACATAGATGCTGCTGAAATCGGGAAGAATGTAAGGGTGGATGTCCCGATTGTCGGAAGTGCAAAACAGATTTTGCCAAAGCTTACGAGCATAATTGAATATAAGAAGAGAAAGGAATGGGGGGATAGAGTAACCGGATGGAGAAAAGCTTACCCGTTGAAATACAAAAACGATGATGGAAAACTCAGACCCCAGTATGTTATAGAGAAAATCTATGAGCTTATGCCAGATGCGATTGTTACAACCGAAGTAGGTCAGAATCAGATGTGGGCTGCCCAGTATTTCAGGACAAGTTATCCGAGACAGTTCATATCAAGTGGAGGACTCGGAACAATGGGCTTTGGTTTTCCAGCTGCGATGGGTGCACAGGTTGCATTTCCCGACAGAACTGTGGTTGATATCGCTGGGGATGGTAGTTTTCAGATGAATATTCAGGAACTTGCAACCTGTGTGGATTACAGAATTCCTGTAAAAATCTGTGTTCTCAATAACATGTTTTTAGGCATGGTGAGACAGTGGCAGGAACTGTTTTACGATGAGAGATATTCTGCAACATGCCTGAGATGCAAGGAAATGAGCTTTGAGAAAATTGCTGAAGGTTTTGGTGGGGTGGGAATGACAGTTGAAAAAGTTTCTGAAGTTGAAGACGCATTGAAAGAGGCTTTTAAAATTGATGATGTTCCCGTTGTTATAGATTTCAGGGTTGAGAGGCTTGAAAACGTTTATCCAATGGTTCCTGCTGGCGCAGCGCTCAATGAAATTATAGACGAAGAGGTGTGAGCGATGTCGAGATACACAATCGCAGTCTTAGTTGAGAATAAACCGGGAGTTCTTGCAAGAGTATCTTCTCTTTTCAGACGAAGAGGCTTCAACATAGAAAGCCTTGCTGTCGGCACAACAGAGAGAGAAGATATCTCACGCATGACCATCGTTGTCAGCGGAAACGAGAAAATCATGGAACAGGTCATGAAACAGCTGAACAAACTCATAGATGTGATAAAAATCAGCGATGTCACTGTAAACAGCGTTGAGAGGGAGCTCGTCATGGTGAAGGTTGCAACCAATTCTGCAAACAGGGGTGAAATTGCAGAGATAGCGAATATATTCAGGGCAAGAATTGTTGATGTTGCCAAAGAAAGTATGATTATAGAAATCACAGGCGACGAGGAGAAGATTAATGCTTTCGTTAACCTGATGAGGCAGTTCGGGATTAAGGAGCTTGTTAAGACGGGTAAAATCTCAATGACGAGGGGCGGAAAGATGGTCCAGCTCTGATTTTCTTAGAGAGGTGTTGTAACAATCTCTCAATAACATCCTGCCTGCATTGTTAAACCTCATCATTATGGGGTTTTAGAATAGTTTATTAATAAAAAAATAAACCTAAATTTGCTACCTTTAATGATTTAATGGGTGGAATTATGGAGAAACTGGAAATGGAGAAAAGGATTTCAGAAAACGTCAGTCAGGTTGCATGCAATAAAATCGGGAATAAAAAGGATACAGGAAATTTGCTTGAGTATCTTACTGTATGTGCCGACGGCATAATGAAATATGCAGACCTTTATGAATTTGGCGAGGATGTGGTTATTGAATTTGAAGAATGCCAGGGAAAAGATTTGCTCGTTTTCCTATCAATGATTGAGGATTACGGAATCGATCTCGAGAATGTCAGAGTGTATTCAAATGAGGACGGGTGGATTACCGTTGGAGTTTTCATAGGGTAAAAACGATTTAACAATATTGAGATACATCTCAAAAATTATATATAGTCTTCTTCATTCCGCCTGATATGGATGATATAATCGGTGCAGTAAAGCAGGGAAAACCCGTTGTTATCTTTGACGAGAAGAAAGCGGTGCTTTGCATTCCTGCTGAATCAGTTTCCGGCAGTGTAATAGCAACAATGATGAAAAATTGCGATGAAATCCGCGTTGCAATGCCATGGGTCACAATATCTAAAATTGGACTTAACAGATTCCATTTCTATGGTGGAAATGTAATTCCAATTGATTTCAGGAAGAATGGCTCTTCTGCAGAAGAAAGGGCAACATTCATCAGGGATCTTATAAAGGGAAAAGTCCATCCTGATGACATAGTCTGTCCCGGAAGAATCTTCGTGGAGGAAGCAAAAGAAGGTGGAGTACTTGAAAGACCATCTTTTGCAGAAGCGTGCCTCGATATTGCAAGAATGGCAGGTCTCAAGGTTACAGGTGTTTATTCGACCATTATTACTCCCGAAGGAGAGATTGCTGATTCGAATTATGCCATAGAATTTGCAGAGAGCAGAGATTTACCATTTATAAGCATCAACGACCTTATTTTCTACAGACTCAAAACAGAGAAGCTAGTTGAAAAGGTTGTTACAGCCACACTACCCACAAAATTTTATGGTGTCTTTCAGGCTGTCGGTTACAGAACACCGATAGGCGAGATTCTAACAGTTGTAAGAGGAGATGTCTCAGAAGGCAGAGTTTTTGTAAGAATTCATTCCGAATGCCTGACAGGTGATGTTTTCCACTCCCTCAGATGTGATTGTGGGGACCAGCTTGAGAAAGCTTTAAAAATTATTGATAAAGAAGGCAAGGGCGTTGCAATCTATATGCGAGGGCATGAGGGAAGAGGGATTGGTTTAATTCACAAGTTAATGGCATACAAATTACAGGAAAAAGGGAAAGATACTGTAGAAGCGAACATCGAACTTGGTTTCCCTCCGGACATGAGAAGCTACGGAATTGCAGCCCAGATTTTGATTGACCTCGGTGTAAAGGAAGTAAAGCTGATGACAAATAATCCGCTCAAAATTGAAGAGCTGGAAAAATATGGTCTCAGGGTTAAAAGAGAGCCAATTGAGGTGGAGCCTTCAGAAGAGAATTATAGCTACCTGAAGGTCAAGAAGGAGAAAATGGGACATCTGCTGTGTATTAATGATTGAAAATTCTCAACCGAGAAACACAGGCTGGATTTGAGCCTGAGAGTACTGGAATCGCCTACGAAACTTTGTTCGATTTCACCTCCCAAAGTTTTTTGCGGGCGTCCAGCCCCCTTAGCATCCTCTCCAGCCTGCAATATTATCTATACCCTTGATTATACTTAAATCTTGTGGGACGTTAGAAAAATCTTTAATATAACAACAGATTATTATTTATCTTTTTTCTCTTTCATTCCGATATTATTGTTTCTCCACTCAAGATAATTGCAGTACGGACAGCCAAGTTCCCAGTAACCTTTCTTTGTTCGAATTTTTATCTTTTTTATTGCATGCTTCTCGCATTCATCTTCAGTTGCATAGATTGTCCCCTTCTGCGGAAGTGGTAGAGTGAAGTTGCATTTAGGGTATCCTGTGCAGCCAATAAATCTTTTATAGTCTTTTCCTCTCGTTCTCCTCAAAACGAGCTCTTTTTTACATTCTGGACATTTTCCAAATTCAGAATCTTTTTTAACCTCTTTTTTAAGGCTTTTTGATAGCTCCTCTAAATCAATATTGCTCAGAATCTCGTCAAGAAACTTTGCAGACTTTCTGACCACAATTACTTCCTGTTTTTTACCCTCAGCAATTCTGTCCATTTCTTTCTCAAGTTTTGATGTCATTTCCGGCAGGGTTATAGTTTCAGCGTTCTTCTTTAAAGCTTCTATGACTGCAAAAGCTGTTCTGGTTGGACGTGGAGGATTACCGTAAACGTATCTCCTGCCATAGAGCTTTTTTATTATCTCATGTCTTGTTGATTTTGTGCCAAGACCAAGATTCTCCATTGTTTTTATTAAATTCCCGGTTGAATACCTCCCCGGCGGCTTTGTTTCCTTGTCCAGAAGCTCCTTTTTGAGTGTTTCTACCTCTTCTCCGACTTTTAAATCAGGAATGTGATATTCTTCTACCTTTGAATATGTATATATCTCTCTCCAGCCAGCCTCAATCAGTTTTTTCCCAGAAGCTCTGAATACTTCTCCATTTGAATCAATATTTGTATTCTTTGTCTCCCATATTGCATCAGGGGCAAGTGTTGCGAGAAAACGTCTCACAACAAGCTCGTAAATCTTCCATTCATCATCTGAAAGGTTATTTCGGGACACAACAGCGGTTGGATAGATAGGGGGATGATCTTTTGACTCCTTTTTACCCCTTGATGGTGTAATTTTCTTCTGAGAAAAAACAATTCCTGATTCTTTCCTGAACTCGCTCTCCCTGAATTCGGATGCAATGGATATTATGTCAAGGGTCTCTGGATAAACAGTGTTATCCGTTCTTGGATAGGAAATGTGTCCATTCATGTATAAACTCTCTGCAACTGCCATTGCTCTGTCAGGACTCATAAACTTTGAGGCTTCCCTCAGAAATTCAGTTGTATTGAATGGAATGGGTTTCAGGTCTTTTCTATCTTTTTTCTCAAATTTAATGACTTTACCAGTTTTACCGACATTATTGAATGCTTTTTCAGCCTCTTCCTTCTTTAAAAAGCGTTTTATGTGTTTTGCCTCAAACTTATCTCCATCCTTTACGAATGTTGCAATAATTTCCCAGTAGGGTTCAGGAACAAACGCCTCAATCTCCTTCTCCCTCTCAACAATAAGCCGCAGGGTGGGAGACTGAACCCTTCCAACGCTGAGAAAGTCTTTTCCAAGCCTCCCGGAAGAAATTGAGATCAGTCTCGTGAGCACTGAACCCCAGATTAAGTCAATCTTCTGTCTTGCTTCAGCAGCCTTTGCAAGATTGACGTCAATGTTGGAGAGATTATCAAATGCCTTTTTGATGTCAGAATGTGTGATTGCACTGTAACGTGCTCGACTCACCTTCACATCCGGGTTCACTTCCTTTATGATTTCGAGGGCTTCAAAACCTATTAATTCTCCTTCTCTGTCGTAGTCGGTGGCAACAGTAACTCTGCTTGCATCCTTCGCCAGACTTTTCAAAAGCCTGACAATGTTCTTTGATTTTACTTCTTTAACAATTTCCGCTTCAAGGAGGGATTTCAGGGGAACTTTCATCCAGTTGTTGTATTCCTTCGGAAAATCAAGCGAAATTACATGTCCTTTCAGCCCCACCACACAATTGCCATTTGATCTGTAAAAAGGAACACCAAATTTTTTTTCCTGCCTGACATTTTTGAATAGAATTGAGGCAATTCTTCTTGCGGTATTATCTTTTTCAGTTATTATTAGCCACGACATAGCTTTTGCTCTTTTTGGCAAGGGATTTATATAAATTGTGTGGGCGAAAAAATAATGATTCGTAAACTTCAACCATCTGAACGCAATATAATATTGGAAATAATAAACGAGGCAGCGATAGCCTATAAAGGCGTGATACCAGACGACAGGTGGAAAGAACCATATATGTCATCTGGAGAACTAAGAAATGAGATCGAATCTGGTGTAAAATTTTACGGATACGAGAGAGAAGGTAATCTAGTCGGAATTTCTGGAATACAGACTGTTAGGGATAAAACACTAATCAGACATACCTACGTGCTTACAAAATTTCAGAGAAGAGGAATTGGAGGGAAATTGATTGAATATCTAATTAACTTGGCTAAATCTGAAGAAATTTTGGTGGGTACGTGGGCAGATGCTGCATGGGCAATTAGATTTTATGAGAAGCATGGTTTCAGGCTGGTATCGCAAGAGGAAAAGGACAGACTTTTGCGTGAATACTGGAATGTTCCCGAGAGGCAGGTTGATACTTCTGTTGTGCTGAGATTGAGAAAGCAACCTATGGTAGATACTGAGAATTTTTATAAGTAAGTTTCAACCTGAAGGTTTCCTATATTTGTATATCCTTCATCTCTGGTGAGCAGTTTTGAGTTATTTTCAATTGTAACAGCAGCGATCAATACATCTACGAGATTTACTTCCCTTCTCTTCTTTCTTAATTCAGTCTCAATTTCCGCTGCGATTCTTGAAGAAGCTGATGTGAAAGGTAGAATTCTCAGTCTTTCCAGCAGTTTCACAGCTTCATTATATTCTCTAACTCTACCAGCCAGCTTTGGACCTCTTAAGATTTCCCATGCCACAATAGATGTTGTAACCAGCTCAAACTTTCTAATTTCATCGTATTTTTCTACAGCTGGTTCTTTTCCCCTTAGAAAGTCTATGAGAAACGTCGTTTCAAGGCAATATTTCCGCATTTTTGTTAAACTCCTTTCTTCCTTTTAAGATTATCTTCTCTATTTCATCAGCGTCCTTCCATACCCCGGCAAACTCAGTCAAATCCATCTTTTGCTTCTCAGTAAGTCTCAGTATTACATCGCTGAAACTCTCTCCCTCCATTTTCTCTCTTCTAAGCCTCTCATATGCTTCAAGAGTTATTGAAATAGTCTTGGTAGCCATATAATGTATGTGTATGTGTATGTTTATAAACCTACTCAAAATAGACATGCACGAGTTAAATCCAGCCCTCCTGAAAAACTTTTTCTGCCTCCTGATTAACTGTTCTAAAATGGTAACTATATTACTGACAAACGATGATGGTGTTTATTCAGCAGGACTGAGAGCTGGCTATGAAGCTTTAAAATACCTCAAAAAAGTCTACGTCGTATCACCTGCGGTGCAGAAGAGTGCCGTTGGAAGAAGTATCTCAATAATGGAGCCAGTGAGAGTCTCAGAAGTAACAATTGATGGTATGAGGGCTTTTGCGGTTGATGGCACTCCCACAGATGCTGTTATTATTGGAATTCACAAGATTATAAAGAAAAACCCGGATGTTGTTGTTTCAGGCATAAATATAGGTGAGAATATTTCCTCAGACTCTGTAACAACCTCAGGAACTGTTGGTGCTGCGCTTGAGGCAGCTACTCAGGGAGTTCCTGCAATCGCAATTTCTCTGCAGGTACCTGACATAGAGAAATTTGAGTTCTTCTCGAGAAGTTTTGATTTCTCACTCGCTCAGAAAATTCTGAAAAGCTGTATGGAGATTGTTATTGAAAAAGGATTTCCACAGAATATTGACGTACTGAACATCAACATCCCTTCAAAGTTCTCAGGAGGATTCGAGATTACAAGACTTACGAGAAAACTCTACAGAACGAGAATTGAAGAGAGAATAGACCCCAGAGGAAGAGAATATTACTGGATTGATGGAGTGGAAATTGAGGATGCAGAGGAAGGAACTGACCTGAATGCTCTGAGGAAGGGAAAAGTATCTATAACACCATTAACACTCGATTCAACAGCCAGAATTAATTTCAAGGAGCTTGAAAGGTGGTTTGATGGTTTACAATAGCAAACTTAACGCTGCAAGAAAAGCTATCGAGTATATTGAGGATGGATTGGTTGTGGGGATAGGAAGCGGCACTACAGTTGAAATTTTCATAAAAGAGCTCGGAAAGAAGATTGTAAATGAGAATATTGAGATTACAGGCGTAGCATCCTCTCTCAAATCACACATGCTTGCAGTCGAGAGTGGCATTGCAGTCTCAGATTTAATACAGTTTCCAGAGCCTGACATCTACGTTGATGGTGCTGACCAGATTGACTTACAGTTTAATTGCATAAAGGGTGGTGGAGCCGCTTTAACAAGGGAGAAAATAGTGGCACACGCATCAAAAAAATTTGTGGTTATAGTAGATTCTTCCAAAATTGTGGAGAAGCTTCATATGCCTGTGCCTGTCGAAATCATACCATTTGCCTACGGTTATGTTGAGAAAAAGATAAGACAATGTGGTGGAAGAATAACGCTCAGAGAGGGTGGGGGAAAGTTTGGACCAGTTGTATCGGACAACGGTAATTTAATCGCTGACTGTGATTTTGGTGTCCTGAACGAACCAGAGGAGCTTGAAAAAACGATTAATTTTATTCCCGGGGTGCTTGAGAATGGCATTTTCTCAAAAGAGATAGTGGATTCGGTTATAGCAGGTGAAGAAGGTGGCGTGAAAGTTCTTAAATAGTTCGAAAATTTTAACTCAGAAATTATGCCATTATATTGAAATATATACAGTCATTTCAGATAATTGTGGAAACATTTTCAAAAATACAATTGAATTTCAAAAATTATGCATAGAAAAGTTTATCTACACAGAAAATCATTTTTATATTGATTTTTTAGAAAAAATGGACGGAGAGATTATGGAATATTCGGCAGAGCAGATTGAAGTTCTCGGTGACCTTGAGGCTGTTAGAAAGCGACCGGGCATGTATATTGGTGGCGTTGGTGTGAGAGGTCTTCACCACCTTTTATGGGAGGTTATTGACAACAGTGTGGATGAGGCTCTTGCAGGTTACTGCGATACCATAGTGGTAAGGCTGCACCCCGACGGTTCTGCCAGTGTGGAGGATAATGGAAGGGGCATTCCTACGGGAATGCATGAACTTGGAAAACCAGCGGTCGAAATCGTAATGACAAAGCTCCATGCTGGTGGTAAATTCAAGAAGAAAGCATACAGAATAGCTGGGGGTTTACATGGCGTTGGTGTGTCTGTTGTAAATGCATTATCTGAATGGCTCGAGGTATGGGTCTCAAGGAAGGGAAGACTTCACTATCAGAAGTACGAAAGAGGAATTCCTGTCTCTGAATTGAAAGTTATAGGTGAGACTGAAGAATCTGGAACACGCTTGAGGTTTAAGCCTGACGAAACCATCTTTGAGGCAGTTAGGTATGATTTTGATATTATCTCCCAGAGGTTGAGAGAGCTTTCATACCTCAACAAGGGTATAAGATTCAAATTGATTGACGAGAGGGATGGTAAGGAAGAGGAGCTCTTCACAGAAAAAGGAATCACAGAATACGTATCTGTTGTAAATAAGAACAGAGAACCAATCCACGACATAATACATATCACAAGTGAGAAAAACGGTGCAATTATTGAGATTGCGATTCAGTTCACTGATACAGAATTTGAGAATGTCTTTCCGTTTGCTAATAACATTCACACAATAGAGGGTGGTACACACGTTGCCGGGTTCAGAGCCGGTCTTACAAGAGCGATTAATGAATATGGGAGGAAGAATCTGAGAAAATTCTCTCCACTCAGTGGTATGGATGTTAGAGAAGGCTTGACCGCTGTCCTGTCAGTAAAAGTCCCTGAACCACAGTTTGAGGGGCAGACAAAAACGAAGCTGACGAACAGTGAAATCAAGACATCTGTGGAATCTGTGGTCTACTCAGAGCTGCTTGAGTGGCTTGAGGAACATCCCGCTGAGGCTAATAAAATAATCGATAAATGTCTGATTTCCAGAAAAGCAAGAGAGGCTGCCAAAAGAGCGAGAGAACTTGTGAGGAAGCGAGGAGAACTTTCTCTGACCCTTCCGGGTAAACTGGCAGACTGTTCATCGAGGAAGCCCGAAGAGAGAGAGCTGTTCATCGTTGAGGGCGAATCTGCTGGAGGTTCAGCAAAGCAGGCAAGAAATAGAGAATTTCAGGCAATTTTAGCAATCAGAGGTAAGATAATCAACGTGGAGAAAGCCGGACTTGGCAAGGCGTTGAAGAATGAAGAAGTGAAGGCTATCGCATCTGCGATTGGAGCAGGCATAGGCAGTGATTTTGATTCGGACAGTGTAAGATATGGTAAAATTATAATAATGACTGATGCTGATGTCGATGGCGCTCACATAAAGACTCTGCTTCTGACGTTCTTCTACAGATACATGAGACCTCTCATTGAACAGGGTTACCTCTACATTGCTCAACCACCACTCTACAGAGTTAAGAAGGACAAAAAAACCCTATACTTCTATTCAGATAGAGAACTGGAGGAATTTATGGAGAAAAGAGATAAAGCTGATGTCCAGAGATTCAAGGGTCTTGGAGAGATGAACCCCGACCAGCTCTGGGATACCACAATGGACCCAGCAAAAAGAATCCTTCTTCAGGTTACAATAGAGGATGCACTGGAAGCTGAAAGACTCTTCAGCGTTTTGATGGGAGAAGATGTCGAGTCGAGAAGGGAATTTATTGTGAAACACTCAAAAGAGGCTGTGCTCGACATTTAATCACAGACTGCCAAAGAAATCCTCAATGTCATCTTTCTTTATGTCTATTCTGTGTTTCTTCCTCAGATAATCGCAGAATTCTTTCACTCTACCACTATCCATATATCCATCCAGACTGAGACATCTGTCGAAAAATGTGTAGAGCAATTCAGCAGTGATACTGTATCCATTTTTTGCGAATTCTGTGGTGTAAAATCGCAGGGCATCCTCATCGGATATTTCTTCCACCTCTTCACCCTCTTCAGCAGCAACTTCCTCGGGAACTTCTATGGTTATTTCTTCCTCCTTCGACTTCTCTTTTTCCCTGTCTTTCGGCAGACAGCACTTCTTGTACTTCAATCCTGAACCGCACGGGCATGGTTCGTTTCGACCAACTTTCTCACTCATTGTTTACCTCTTTTATATATTCACGGCATATATTATATTAATGTTTATGGGCGTGAATATGAAAGTAAAGTGATTGAGATCAGCTCCGTTAACAAGGAATGCTGCAATTGAAATGTCCACACCCAAAGGATGCTTTTGGTCCTGCCCCAACCAGTTCTCCAACTCCAAGAAGCCATCTAGCAGTTTCATCCATCTCATCTACATGGTAATTTACAATTCCTGTATATCCATAGAATTCCTGTTTACCGCCTCTCTGCGATCTTCGCTTTAGTTTGTGGAAGTGTTTCTTGAAGTCGGTTACTTCTCCTTTTGCTCTGAAATCCGGTATCTGACTGGCATCTCCGTATTCATTTACATATTGTATTGTTCGCTGTCTGATGTGCCAGATCAAACGGTCAAAAGAAGGGGGAAACTCGTTTTTGGCTATAAAAGGAGTTTTGAACCTGATAGTGAGAGTTTTATTTACATTTACTGGTTTGATGTCTGTTATATCAATAACCTTCATGGACTCAAGATTTATGGTGTGTCCGTTATATACCACTTCTCTGGAAAAGTTACAGTAAATTTCAGAGATGATAAACTGGTTTATATTATAGTGTCTCTTGCTACCTATCCCAGCTTGCCCAAGTAACCTGAGTCCCAGTACAGTATGGGGAAGGTATCGAGTAAACTTACCGAATAGCAGGATATTAAGGTAGAGATATCCTTTTTTGATGGATATTATCTTGCCAAAGAATGGAGGGATAATCACGAGGGGTTTGGGTGGTGCCGAGTACCCGTAACTGGAGGTCTCTCTCATATGAGAGTGGTAGAAAATACATTCTTCCCTTTCTTCACATGTAAGACAGTCCCTGTTGGTGTCAGGACAGCACGCTTTTCTCAAATAGATGCCGAATCCTCCCCGGAAGGTAGAACCCATCCAGTAAGGGAATTCTGCTGGTTTGTTGAAGGTGAGGTATGTAGTTAGAGAGGATACAGAGAGCATGGATTGTCACTTTTTCTCAAAAGGTATGTTAGTAAGTCTTAATTCACTTAATTGCTTAAAACTATTCATTCTTATTTGAATTTTGAATTCAGATATTCTATATGTATATCCGTATCTGCCAGAGAAATTTGCCTTCCAAGTTTTAAACGGGTTATTACACCTCTGTCTCTGTTATCCAGTTCCAAGAGTTTGGGAACTTGGATTAGACCGTTTATTGGATTGATATTTGGATATGGCATGGATTAGCTTTTTCCATCGACTTTAGAGCTCTAACAACAACACCTTCAGTTTTGTTGATTTTCCTTGCTATTTTTCTGGGGTAGCTATTGCCTTCCATAAGTATTTTAAGGATTTTGAGGTTTGTTTTGCTTGATAGAAGTCCTATGATCCTGTTAATTCCTTCTCCTTCCATTAAATTCTATTTTTTATGTAGTTATTTAAGGATTGCCTTTTCTTGCAATCTGATTTTAAATTCTCGCAATCTGATTTCAGTTTTCTGAAAGCTTATTTTGAAAAATAAGCAGTGGAAAATGCTTAAATAACCTATCAGAGCAAATTCCTGTCCAAAACAAGGTGATCGAATGGTCGAAAAAGAGGTGAAAGAATGAGAAAAATGAAGATTGTTCTTGTTGCCGGATTAGTATTGCTAATCGCCTATGTGGCAGTTATCCTGACGGAATACAAAGGAGACATTACTTTCACACCTGAACCGTTAAAGAAGGTAGACATTGCCTACCATTACGTTGTAACCCAAGGCTTGGCAGAATCTGGGATGGAGAAGGTGGAACTTAATGGAACCATATGGAATCATGGAGAAAAAGAGGCAAGGAATTTGGAAATTACCGCACTTTTCATAGATGAGCATTACGGCAAAATTACTGAAAAACCAATAAGAGTGAAGGAAAGTTTACTGCCAGATGAGCAAATGAGCATCCATGCTGAATATTTCAGAGAAAAAACAATTCCAAAGAGCTCAGTTGAAGCAAAAATAAGGATTGAATGGCTGGAGGATGGGCAGAGAAAGGTCAGGATTTTACCTCCAGTTAAACCATCTGTATCAGCAGGTCTGGTTGACTTTAAAGAAAATGTAGGCAGATACCATGACCGTTTCGTTTTAGAACTTATTCCCAGCAAAAAAGGGGATTACGAGGTAATTTATCAGTTCAAAGAAAATAATAGAGATGCGAGCTGTGGGGATGAAGTGTTCTATAACGTAAGCGATGAGAATCCAATAACTATCATTTTTCCGATAAATGAGAGCTCTTATGTGGAATATCACATAGAGATCTTCGCTCTGGATGGAATGCTTTTACATGTATCTTCTCTTTCGAGCAGTGTTGTGCATGAGGTGGTTGAATGAAACAGATTGCACTGCCATTAACAATACTCGGATTCTATCCACTCGTAAGGCTGCTGAGTAATCTAACAATAAATGTACCAGCCTATGGACCAGATATCGATGTAAAGCTGACAGTTCTTGAATTTCTGTGGGCTTTTATCTTAGCAGCATCAATGCTGAATTTCTACAGAAAAGTTAGAAGTGAAGAGGCGATAAGAAATGATTAGAAAAGCAATTGTAATCTTAGCATTACCTGCAGCAACAGCAGTATTTGCCTATATTTATCCGGCTTATTCACATAATTCAGAGCAGAACTTCAAATATGGAATTAGATACGAAGAAAGAGATTTTGATATAGAGTTATTATGGGCTATTTAACAAAATATCTCAGCAAAGAAAAGATAGTTACCTCAATAGAGTAGGAGGTGATATAATGTTGGTAACAAGTACAGAATCCATTCCGGGATATGAGATTGAGATTCTCGGAGTTGTTTTTGGAAATACTGTCAGGGCTAAGCACATAGGCAAGGACATCATAGCAGGCTTGAAGAACATCATTGGCGGTGAACTGAAGCAATACACAGATATGCTTGCAGATGCGAGAAGGGAAGCAATTGAAAGAATGATAGATGAGGCGAAGAAACTTAAAGCTGATGCTGTTGTGAATGTGAGATTTACAACATCACAGACAATGGCTGGAGCAGCAGAGCTTTTGGCTTACGGGACTGCTGTAAGGCTGAAGAAAGTAAGATAAATATGGGGCATAGGGTGACACTGTGAATAAAATTCTGGCAATTTTCTGCATCTTGGCGTTATTTATACTTACTGGAATAAACTTTAATGAAAATCCTTCCAGTTCAAATGGCAAGCACAGTAAAGCAATTGATATCGCATTAGCAGATCCCACAGTCAAAGAAAAAGTTGAATTTCTCGAGAGAAGGTATGGAAAAATTACGCCAGAAGTTACGTGGTATGATAACAGATGCACGGTCAGATTCAACCTTGAGGTTGATAAAAAGAAGGCTGAGAGAACTGAGAAAGAACTGATTTTCTTCTCCCACAAACCCCATGGGTTCAGCTGCACAGTAAACATGGACACAGAAGAGGTTGAAGAAATCTTAGGCTGGCACTTTGAAGAGGCAATGCTTTTAGATATTGTCTTAGCGAATCATGAAGCAAGAAGCAAAATTGAATCTCTAAGAGAAAGATACGAAAACGTGTCAATTGTCTTTACTTCTTCAGATACATACATAGTTGAACTCAGATTTACTCCAGAATATAATCCGCATAAGGAAAGAACAGAGGAATTATATGGCATTCTTTGTGCGGTTGATATGGAAACGAAAAAAGTGGTGAAGGTCAGAGAGTTCGATATATCTTCCGTTCCAGTTTCAACACCTCAAGACCCGCCTTTTCGGAGACCTGAACTACACCTATATCTGAATGATGATAGGGAAGAACGGGTTCATGAATTTGGTCAGGGTGAGGAGATAAGAATATCCGTTGAGAATACTGGCAAAGAAGTGGTAGCTCTTCCAGATCCTCCATGGAAAGTAATAGTTTTGCCTATGCTTGATGCAGAAATTGAAGGCAGATTGCACTGCAGTCCGGAAGAGAGCGTATATGCTAAATTCCCGAAGATTTATCCTGACATGTACGATATAACTAATAGCCTTATCTACGAACCTGATGTGGAGCAAACAGCATTAATTCATCCAAATGAGACGTTGACATGGACTTGGGATCAGAAGTTGAATGACGGCAGTTTGCTTAGACCTGGGCACTACAAGATTGTTTTGAATGTGAATATGAAGGTTGCAGAGAATACGATATTCTATGTTTTGGGTGAAGCGAATGAATAAAGTTGCTCTGTTTGTTGCAATAACATTCTTTATCAGCTATCTTTCAGCGTTTATCTTCTTCAGTATCAGCCAAATCAAATATGCTACCTACATCTTTGCGACAGGATACATGTTCATGCCAATGCTCGCAACCCTGTTTGTCCAAAAACTTTACAGAGAATCAATAAAGGAGTTGGGAGTTTCTTTTAAGCCCAACAGATGGTGGATTGTGGCATGGCTTTTACCACCTTTTCTTGCTTTCATGACTCTTGCCATAAGCTTACTCTTTCCGGGCGTGGAATACAGTCCTGAAATGGAGGGATTTTTTGAGAGGCTGAAGGATGTGCTGCCAGCTGAAGCAATTGAGGAGATGAAAGAGCAGATTAAAATAATGCCCATTCATCCAGTATGGATTGCACTGATTCAGGGACTGATTTTTGGGATAACCATAAACGCAATTCCTGCATTTGGTGAAGAGATTGGGTGGAGGGGATTTCTGCAAAAGGAATTGAGCTACATGAATTTCTGGAGATCCTCAACAATCATAGGCGTCATCTGGGGTATATGGCATGCTCCATTAATTCTGCAGGGACATAACTATCCACAGCATCCAGTTGCTGGTGTATTTATGATGACAGCATGGTGTATCCTTCTTTCCCCAATTTTCAGTTATGTCAGGCTTAAAGCTGGATCAGTTATATCTGCTGCTATCATGCATGGCTCTCTAAACGCTACCTACAACCTGTCTATAATACTTGTTGAAGGTGGAAATGACCTGATAATTGGTTTAACCGGGTTAGCGGGATTTATAACACTTGGAATTATAAATCTGCTCATACTTCTCTACGATAAATTCATTGTTAAGGAATCTATAGCCGAGTTAATCAAAAATCGAGACAAGCTGAAGAAAAAAGTAAAGATGAGAAAATGAAAAAAATCTTGATTGGCTTGATACTTTTGGCTTGTTCAATAGCCATAGTGTATGCACTGTTTGCAGCCATCCTTGTATCTTCTGATTATGCTTACTATTTCACGAAGGGAAAGAACCTCGGTGAAATTGACTATGACAGAATTATATCCAATGCTAAAAAAGCAGGATATACCTTGGATGGTCCTTATTACGTCAATACAAAGCAGAATCTTGGTTTACATCCAGATATAAGAGAATTGGAGGAAAGACTTGGCGAGGATTACAGGATTTTGGAGGTGAGGTTTTATTATACAGAGGATTCGGGTTTTTCAGCATGGTTGCCAAGAGGCAATGGTGAGACGAGCATATCCTTCTTCAACTCCGAACTAAAGAATTTTCCACCCGATGAATGGATTATTCAGAAGTTTGAACTGATGTTTGGTTTTGATGAACAAAGAGCGAGGCACTATCTATCACAGCTCAAGAGCACAATCACAAGCGATAAGAAGCCCAAAATCCTGATAAAAGAAGTGCCTGACCTGCAGGCAGTCTATACCAATTTTAAAGAGAAAAGCAGCAATCAATCTCTTTCTCTTCCTGCTGGAGAAGGTTGGTGCAGGCAGACGTTTTACAGCGGAGATGAGAAAATTGGCACAATAGGTTATATCGTTCCGAATATGAGAATAATTCACTGGGATAATGGGCATGAATACACGATTAAAATTGACGGGCTTGGAGGCGTCATGTTAAGCATTAAACTTGATGCAGGAGAGAAGATTCAGGAGGAAGAATACAGAGAGGTTTTCAGAGCTATGTTTGCAAATCTTGGACTGCCCGATAAAGTAAATGAATTTGAGTTCAGTTATTCTCCAGGTACGTGGTGATAATGTCTGTAAAGTAAAATCGGGCTTGAGGTGGCTTGAGAAATATTTAAAATTAATAAGGTACTTGCCAACTCACATCTCAGCCAACCTCTGCAAGACTCTCTTTTCTCTTATACCAACAGCTACAACCATCCCAATCAAAAGGACATTGACAACAGTATACTTATAAACGGATCTCATACT
>Ga0209426_1001016_pt1 | contig 20885 bp, 16 predicted proteins | sample Deesub1362B_J571_FD_187697 | JGI IMG/M metagenome (GOLD analysis project Ga0209426, IMG submission 187697) | Deep oceanic, basalt-hosted subsurface ecosystem from Juan de Fuca Ridge flank, Pacific Ocean, CORK Borehole 1362B_J2.571 (SPAdes)... ...
ATATTCTCTGTTTCACCTTTTGAGTGCCTCCTTTGTAGTTCCCATGGGTTTTCGCAATACCCCATTATTACTACATTCGGAGGCACTTTTGTTTAGAAAATTAAGTCGTTAACGCATAATCTGGGATAATAATTTTGCTGAGTTAAATTGATAAGCCTAATGAACAATTTCCAATGGGAAAAAGAGGAATGTAGTCCCACAGGCCTCAATGCGGAAAGGACTTCATTATATTTCTCGTCACATAGAAGCTTCAAGGCGGACTGGATTGCAATCGCTTCCTTCCTGATCGAAGATGCGATAGATGCCGCGGAATCGAGGTTTTCAAAGGAAAGTATAAGAGCGTCGTATATTATGAATTTTTCCTCCACGCCCAGATCTCTTTCCCCTCTTCCAAGATATTGCAAGGCCGCCAAAGCCGCGCCGGCAAAGTCGCCTTCTTTACATAGAGAGAATAAGTTCGACACGGCTTTTCTTTGCCACACCGTTAAGTCTGTTTATATGATCCAGCACGGCCCTTGCATCATTTACCCGGCCCTCTTTTATCATCTGGAGGGCAACTCCTTCGTGAGCCTTGATAAGTTCCGAGAGATACCTCTCCCTGTCATGCCTGCAAAGCTCCTTGAAGTAATCCCTGGCCTGCCTGTATTTTCCCGCGGCCAGGCTTTCTCTCGCCTTTTTTTCCAGAACCGCAAGTGGCAGCTCTCTGAAAGCGCGCCCTCTCTTTTTCCTTTTTTTCTTCTTTCCCATGACTAAATTCCAAAATCTGTCGACTTATCCAGCCCTGCCGTTGTGAAATAGCGCTGAGAATTCATTCTCAGCTTTTGAAAAATGAGCTTCAATGCAGTCTTTTGCGTGTTTTTTGCAATAATAGGGCTAAAATCACAAAATGATCGTTCAAAAAATCCCCCCACGTTTCCTTATCACAAACTGCAAGAGATTTAAAGATGCTATAGGGCCCCTACACGAATACTTCCTTTAAAAATTCACCCTGACCAAATACCCCCTGGCAGATAAGAGAAACCATCCTCCAAAACCTATGAGAAAAAGCCCACAGATCCGGATCATAATCCGGTAGCTTCGGTCATTAAGAAATCTCTTGCCGCGGCCGATTCCCAGAGAGATAAGTGAATACCAGGCATAGTCGGCCGCGATATGTCCCATGAAAAATATAACAACCCCCTTGAAACCATATTTCATTGTAGCTGCGAGGTATCCAAGACCAATAGTGGCCCACCAGAGGGTCCAGTAAGGGTTGGAAAGGCTTGCCAGGACTCCAATCAGGACAGGATGGGGTGTTCGTTTGGACGGATTCTCTGAGCCCTGCCCATTCAAGGAGAGTCTGCCTGGACTCCTTACCATATCAACTCCCATCCACAGCAACATCCCACCACCCACAACAGCTATAATGCCCATGACCACAGGGGCTTTGAAAAAAGGTCCCAATCCCTGGACAACGGCAGTCACCAATAAGAGCTCCAAGGCGGCATGACCTGTGATGAGAAGAGGCCCGGCCTTGAAACCGCTGCGGGCCGATTCAGCGACTGTCACGGTCAAAAGAGGCCCCGGCATCAGGGCACCGGAAAGGGCCAGCGCAAAAGATCCCACAAATATGGCAGCGAGCTCAAACATTGTTGAAATGTCTGTTATGTCCTATTTTCTCCGGAGAGGACCCTCCAGGTCCGTCTCTCCAAAAAACTTCCTTCCACATTGTCCTCCATCTCCTGAAACATCTTCCAGGGAACCGCAAAAGAAAAGAGATCTTTCTTGAGCTGCTTTCTTATGTTCTCCCTTGCGGATATGTCTGTAAGACCCACGACTGCGCGAGGATTTTCAGATCGTGCCTCTTTATAAGCAAAGATGCCGATGGTCTGACATCCGGCAGCATAGGGAATGGTTACATTTTCATTGCCCTCTCTCCCATAGTTTGCAAGGATGACAAGGGCTGAGAGCTGTTCCGGAGTTGCCAGGAAAATAACGATCTCGGGCCGTTCTTTCTCTGGTGCCACCGCATTGAGGGGTTTAAACGCCACATATTTTGAAGGAATCTCCATGATCGGCATGGCTTCAACAAATTCTTTCACCAATTCGGGTGATTTCAGGTAGCCTTCTCCATGTAGAAAATCTTCCAAGAACCTCTTTGTAACGAACTTTTCTATTTGTTTTACAACCTCTTTTCCTCTATCCCATTGCTCATTGCCCGTTGAAAGGAAATAATAAAAGCATTCAATACCTCCGGGAAATGCAAGGTACTGGTTTCCAAACCCCAAACCAACCCCGCCACCCCAACAGCCATAGGTATCTTTACTAAAGACCGCTGTTTTTCCTTTAGCTGCGCTGGCCAGCATCCACATGATACAGCCCCACTTACCCTGTTTGAACTGTTTAGCCTTTTCCGGTTTCTCGTCGGTCCATATTATGGCTACAGGAGAATATCTTAGGTTGAGCGCTTCGGCTATCTTACTTTTCATTTTCCATCCCCCCAATTAACGTTCATTCGTCCTTTCATAACCCTCTTTGTCCCCCACCATAGTTCCTACGGCTTTTACATGACTATCGATTACCTACGTAGAATAGCAAAATGGCTGTACCTAGCATCCCCATGAAGGCGCCAAAATAAAATACTGCTCCGATGTTCAATACGTCTACAATCGTCCCTCCTAACAGAGGACCTATTCCCATTCCCATGCTGAATACCATCCCAAATAGGGCCATTGTTGACCCCATGCCAAACCTTCTTCCTTCCTCGACGATCATAGCAGAGGCTGCAGGCATAGAAATGCTTCCTCCGAGGCTGCCCAGCAAGCATATACCCAGTAGATCCAGGAAGCTCTTCCCCGATGGGATCAGTGCCAGAAATGCTATATTGGCAATGCTGCCAGTAACGACCAGAACATTCCGGTTGAGCTTGTCGGCCAAGGCACCCCCAAGGGGCTGTAGTAGAGACATCACCAGAATGTTCGCAGCTATCAATATTCCTATCTTGGTTGCCGTGAGACTGATGTACATGCCTGCAAAGATGGGAAGAAAACCTGCAAAGGTACCCCGACCAATAGAAAAGGCTAATCGAAACCCCAGTAATCCCTTGATAACGTTGCTGGTACCCATTTTTCTGAAAGAGGGCGTTATGGGGCCTTTTGTCATCTTTGTTTCAGGTTCAGGCAGAAGAAAGATTACCAGGATGAAGCCCAATATGTTGAGCGCACCCATACTGATAAAGGCAAGGTTCATTCCAAAATGATCCGTTAAGGCCCCACCCATAAGGGGACCAAAACCGAATCCGCTAAAAAAGGCGGCATTAAAATATCCTTGCCACTTTCCCTCCTCCTCCTTTGGTGATAAATCACCTACATAGGCCTGGGCGATAGGGATGACCATGCCAGCGGCAACCCCTTGGACGAAGCGCACAAGGGTAAGCTGGAAGACATCCCCGGCCCATATATAACCGAGAGAAACGATGGCATACAAAAAGAGCCCTATGCCCAGGAACAGCTTGCGACCTTTGCGATCGGAGATTTTTCCGGCAATTGGCATCACCACGGTTCGCGAGATAGAGAACCCCGCAAAAATCATACCTATCCAGATTCCTGTAGCCCCCATTTTCTCGGCATAAAGAGGCAACAAGGGCGCCACAATGCCAACTCCAAGCATGGAAGCGAAAATGGATAACCCTAAAACAGGAAATGCCTTTTTTATCATGCAGGCCCCTTAAAAATATGTTGAAGATTACTCAGTAACTCCTGTAGCGGCCGCAGTTGAGTAGCGTTCAAAAGTTGTGGCAAAGTTTGATGGATTGAAAAAAGCACGGTCTCTTTCTATATTTCGGCTCAAACCACTAAACAAAAGGAGAGAGAGACCGGACTGGAGCAAGAAATACATATCGTACTTCGGTTCAGTCTTGCAACCGGTGAGACAACTCTCAGAGAGATAGTCTACTGGCTGCTTGAGCTCAAAGGGCACCTCATGGAGGCCGTCCTTGAGGAGGCCCTCAGGAGCTATCACGAGTGGATCTATGAGCAGCTCAGCGGGGAGCATCCAAGCAGCCAAAGGTGACTGGATGGTTGGACAGAGAAATTCCTCACAAGGGGCTGTAGGCATGCTTTGAGATACCTGGAGGGCCTTGCAAGGAAGATCTTCGCATATATTGAGATCTGGCTGAAAATGGGAATCATAGCCCCCAAGCTTATTCCCTTGATTGAAGAGGGCCTTCAGGGAGATGGGACACTTGCTCAAGAAGATTGCTTCTGGATGGAATGACTTTACAGCCACCGAGATTGCCAAGATAATCATGATCAAGTGGTATGACAGCTGCAGATGGGAGCAATTCTGGATGGAGAAACCGGACATTCATAGAAACTTCTGGATTAACGTGTTCTTGGTGGCTCTCACGTCATGCAACAATTTTTGAACGCCACCAATCCATCATGATTGGAAAACCGCACAAGATGTACGTCGCCATTCGGTGCCTCCTGTTATAATCCGCCTTGGTGTGCACTAGGTTGGTCACCCCCCTCCCCCTAATACCGCGTAAAGTCTGACGTGGTTGGCGAGCTTGGCCAGCCGGAGGGAGATGAGTCCCTTCTGTGCGGCGTAAAGGGCCCTTTGCGCATCCAGGACGCTCAGATAGCTGTCAATCCCATTTGTATAACGCTGTCTGGAGAGGTGGTAGGTCTCCGCCAGGGCATTGACCAGGGATCGCTGTGCGGATAGTTGTTCGTCCACCGTGCCCTTCACGGCCAGGGTATCGGCAACCTCTCGGAAGGCCGTCTGGATGGCCTTTTCGTACTGTGTGAGGGCTATTTTTTGCAAGGTCTTGCTGACCCTGTATGCGGCCCATGTACGGGCATCGAAGATGGGTATCACGATCTGCGGTGCAAAGTTCCAGATCCTGGAGCCGGCACTGAATAGGTCCGTAAGCTCAAGGCTCATGGTCCCTACCGATGTGGTCAAGGAGATTCGGGGGAAAAAGGCGGCCCGTGCTGCGCCTATGTTTGCATAAGCCGCCTTTAGCTGATGTTCAGCTGCTGCAATATCAGGCCGGTGCAGTAGCACATCCGAAGAAAGGCCCGGGGAGATGTCTTTGGGGGGATCAACGCTTTCCAGATCAGGGGGCAGGAGTTCTTCCGGCACCGGGGAGCCCGCCAGCAGGTTCAATGCGTTTTGGTCCTTTGCCACCAGTTGAGTGAAGCGGAATACATCCTGCCTGGCCGCTTCCACCTGGGTCTGCGCCCGTCGCAGATCCAGTTCGCTTGCAAGCCCCAGTTCATACATCCGCTTGATGAGGTGGTAGGTGTCCTGCTGGGTCTCGAGGGTGGAACGGGCAAGTTTGAGGTTTTCCCGATCCGCGGCAAGGGTGAAATAGGCCCTTGCGACCTCGGACATAAGCGAGATCTGGGCACTGCGCCGGGCCTGTTCCGTGGCCAGGTATTCGTGAAGGGCCTTCTCCTTCAGGCTGCGGATCCGGCCGAAGAAGTCGATCTCCCAGGAGGTGATCCCCAGATTCACGCTGTACTGTTCCACAATCATAGATTTCCCGGTCGCGGACAGATCGGCGGGCACACGTTGTTTGCTGCCGCTGCTAACGGCACTGACCAACGGAAAAAGCTCGGCCCTTTGCACACCGTACAGGGCACGCGCCCTCTCCACGTTCAAGGCGGCAAGACGCAAATCCCGGTTGTTGTTTAAGGCCATCTCGATGACCTTTTGCAACTTTGGGTCCGTAAAAAATTCACTCCACTTGATCTTGGTTGCAATTGGGCCCGCCTCACGGACCCCGCCCTCTTTGTAGGCCGGCCCCTGTGGCCACTCAGCCGGTATTGGGGCTTTGGGCTGCTTGTATTTCGGGGCCAATGTGCAAGCGTCCAGGAACACAGCGATTCCAACTAACAAAAAGAACCACTGCCTCTTCATATCTCTGATCACCTCATGGTTTTGTGTGGGTATTTTCGGCCTTTTCTTTTCCCCTGGATTTACCGAATGCCCTGTAGATCAACACGTAAAAGAATGGCGCGAATACTGTGGCCAAGAATGTAGAGGCTATCATCCCCCCCAACACGCAGGTGCCTATGGCCTTTTGCGCACCCCCTCCGGCGCCTGTGGCAAAGGTCAGCGGCAGAACCCCAAAACCAAAGGCCATCGAAGTCATGACGATGGGACGTAGCCTCAACCTGGCCCCTTCCAGAGTGGCCTCAATGAGCCCCATCCCTTGTTCCACCCTGGCCTTGGCGAACTGGACGATGAGGATGGCGTTCTTTGTGGTCAGGCCGAGTGTGGTCAACAACCCTATCTGGAAATAGACATCATTTGGCAACCCTCGCGTGCTAGAGGCAATCACTCCACCTATAACACCAAGGGGCAGGCACAACAGGATCGATACGGGAATGGGCCAGCTCTCATACAGTGCTGCCAGAACCAGGAGGATCACGAAAATGGAAAATGCATAGAGCAAGGGTGCCTGGGACGTGGCCATCCGTTCCTGATAGGAAAGCCCTGTCCAGTCGAAGCCTATACCCTGCGGTAGCTTGGAGGCGAGCTCCTCCATGGCGGCCATGGCCTCGCCTGTGCTCCTTCCAGGCGCCGGCTCGCCCCAGATGTTTATGGAGGGAAAGCCGTTATAACGTTCCAGTTTCGGCGACCCGTAGCTCCAGTGTCCGGATGCAAAGGAGGAAAAGGGAACCATCTTACCGTCCACATTGCGCACGTAAATCTTTTCGAGGTCCTCAGGAAGCATACGGTATGGAGCATCGAACTGTACGTACACCCGCTTAACCCTCCCTGCTTGGATAAAATCGTTGACATACGCACTGCCCACAGAGGCAGAAATTGTGTTGTGGATGGATGAGATGGGTACCCCTAGGGCACCCGCCTTTTCCCAATCCACCTCGATCCGGTATTCCGGCACATCCTCCATGCCGTTCGGCCTAACCCTTATGAGTCGCGGATCCTGCATGGCCATACCCAGAAGCTGGTTTCTTGCTGCCATGAGTCTTTCGTGACCCAGCCCGCCGAAGTCCAGCAACTCGAAATCAAACCCAGTGGCATTCCCCAGCTCAATGACAGGAGGTGGCGGGAAGGCAAAGACCATGGCGCTGCGGATCTGGGAAAATGCCCTCATTGCCCTCTCTTGTACGGCCCAGACCTTGAGGTCCTTTCTCTTGCGAAGCTTCCAGTCCTTGAGCTTGGCAAATCCCATGCCCACGTTCTGTCCCCTGCCGGCAAGGCTTATACCAGCAACCGACATGAAGGACTCCACGGCATCCCTCTCCTTCTCCAGAAAATAATCCTTGATCTCGTCCATGACCTTTTGAGTCTGCTCCAGGGTCGAGCCCGAGGGAAGTGTTGCCTGCACAAGCAGGATCCCCTGGTCCTCGTCTGGCAGATAGGAGGTGGGCATCCGCAGGAACAACCAGCCCAAGGCCCCAACGATCAAAAGGTATAGAAAGATGAAGCGGAACTTTCTGGGGAAGGTGTATCCGACCAGTCTTATATATAGGTCCCTTCCCCCGAAAAACAAGCGGTTAAACAGCCTGAAAAAGGGGCGAAGGAAGAAGACGGCACTATCTGCCGATGAGTGGCCGGCCGGCACCGGCTTGAGGAGAGAAGCGCAAAGCACCGGAGTCAGAATGAGGGCAACAACCACTGAAAGCAGCATGGCCGCAATGAGGGTTGCGGAGAACTGGCGATAGAGGATGCCGGTGGAGCCCGGAAAGAAGGCCATGGGGCCGAACACCGCCGAAAGCACAAGCCCGATCCCGATCAGGGCGCTTGTGATCTGGTCCATGGACTTGGCCGTGGCTTCCTTGGGGGGAAGCCCCTCCTCGGCCATGATCCTCTCCACGTTCTCCACCACCACGATGGCGTCATCCACAAGGAGTCCGATGGCCAGGATCATCGCGAACATGGTGAGCATGTTGATGGAGTAGCCCAGGATCCCCAGCACCGCGAAGGTCCCCAGGATCACCACCGGCACAGCAATGGTGGGGATCAGGGTGGCACGAAAGGTCCCAAGGAAGACATACATGATGATGAAGACCAGGAAGATCGCCTCAAAGAGGGTCTTGACCACCTCCTCGATTGCCACCCGGGTAAAAGGGGTGGTGTCATAGGGATAGACGACCTTCATGCCCGGTGGAAAATACCTGCTCATCTCCTGGAGCTTCATTTTGATCCGATCGGCCGTATCCAGGGCATTGGCCCCGGCCATCATCCGGATGGCCATAGCAGCAGCCGGCTTGCCGTTGTACAGCCCCTGGACGTCGTAGAACTCGGTCCCCAGCTCTGTACGTGCCACATCCCTGATTCGAACGATGGAGCCGTCCGGATTGACTCGCAGGGGGATAGCGGCGAACTCCTCCGGCGTCTGGAGCAGGTGCTGTACGATGATGGAGGCGTTCATGCGCTGGCCCTTCACGGCCGGTGCACCGCCGAACTGTCCGGCCGATACCTCAACGTTGTACATCCGAAGCGCCATGATGACGTCTTCCACGGTCAGGTGATAGTTCGTGAGCTTATTAGGGTCGAGCCATATCCGCATGGCATATTGATACCCGAAGATTTCCACTTCCCCCACACCCGGCAGCCTTGCCAGGACCTTCTCAAGGTTTGAGTAAGCATAGTCCCTGAGGTCCTCGCCGCTCATGCTTCCGTCTTCGGATATCAGGCCCACGATCAGGAGGTAGTTTCTCGTGGCCTTTCCCACTTTGACCCCTGTGCGCTGTACCACCTCCGGCAGGCTCGCCATAGCGAGCTGCAGCTTGTTCTGGACCTTTGCCCAGGCAAGATCAGGATCCGTCCCTGGGGCGAAGGTCAGCTCGATACGGGACATCCCGGACGAATCGCTGGTGGCCGACAGGTACCACAGCCTATCAAGCCCCGTCATCTTCTGTTCTATAATCTGGGTCACCGTGGCCTCAACGGTCTCGGCAGAGGCCCCAGGGTACATGGCCGTAATATAGATGGAGGGAGGTGCCAGGGGTGGATACTGGGATATGGGCAGGTTGTAGATGGCAAGGGCCCCGCCCGCCATCATCACGATTGCGATCACCCAGGCAAATACCGGACGGTCCAGAAAGAACCTCGACAACATCAGGCACCTCCGACCTTATGCACCTGGGGTGGGGATTGAGACCCACGCATAGTTTCACCCTCATTAAACGGAACAATCCCAACCCGCATGCCCGGCCGCACCCTCTGCATACCCTCAACGATCACCTCGTCACCCGGGGCAAGCCCTGAGGATACCAGCCACTTGTCGCCGATGGCCCGATCCAGCGTGAGCATCCGAACCTCAACCCGGCCATCGGCATTGACGATCAGGGCGAAGGGATTCCCCTTGCGGTCGCGGGTGACGGCCTGCTGTGGAACCAGAATGGCCTTTGGGTTTATGCCCTCTTGGACCATCGCCCGAACGAACATCCCCGGGAGGAGAATATGATCCGGATTTGGAAAGACCATCCTTAGAATCACGGATCCGGTGGTCGGATCCACTGACACGTCACGAAACTGCAAAGTGCCTTCCAATGGATATTGCGTACCGTCTTCCATGATGAGTTTTACCTTGTTCTGTTCCGCCCCGTTGTGGTAAAGGGCCCCCTTTTCCAAGCGGCGCTTGAGGCGCAGCAATTCGGTGGTGGATTGGGGCACATCCACGTAAATGGGGTCCAGTTGCTGAATGGTGGCAAGAGGCGTGGGCTGATAGGCCGTCACTATGGCACCCTCTGTTACGTTGGATTTGCCGATACGGCCTGAGATCGGTGCTGTGATCTTTGTATAGCCCAAATTTATGCGGGCCGTCTCCAATGCTGCTTCGGCCTGTTGGATGGCCGCTTGTGCAGCCGCAATCGCCTTGCGGTCGCTCTCCACTTGGGCTTGGTAGGCCCGCAGGGTCGCCTCGGCCACCTCGACCTCGGTTGCCGCTTGGTCACGCTGGGTGGCCGAGACAGCCCTGTCCTTGTATGCCTCCTCGAAGCGCTTACGGTTCTTGCGGGCTAATGCAAGCGTGGCCTTCTGCCGGGTTACGTTGGCGAGGCTGGCCGCAAGCGCTGCTCGTGCCCGCTCGGCATCTTTTCGGGCGACTGCAAGTGTCGCTTTTGCTTGGTCAAGCGCCGCCTGAAAGGGAGCGGGATCGATCTGATAGAGAAGCTGGCCAGCCTTGACGTCGGAACCTTCCCTAAATAAGCGTTTCTGTATCAGGCCACTGACTTGAGGCCGAATCTCCGCGATTCGATAGGGCGAGGTCCGTCCTGGCAATTCAGTGGTAAGCAGGACGTTCTGGGATTGGACCGTAACCGTGGCGACTATGGGGACAGTAACAGGTGGAGGAGATTGTCCCTGTCTCTCGCAACCAAATGTTAGAAGGCTGCCCAGCAGGCCAGCAAACACTAAATTCCATAATTTCAGAGGGTAATAGATGTTCTTATCGACTAGCATGAGAGTCCCTCCATCAGTGGTCACAGTCCAATTAAATTCTCAAGTTGCCGCTGCCGATCATTGAACAACCAGCGCCCTGAAGAGGATATTCAGGATGACGTCCGGATCATCAGGATAGGGGTGCTGATCAGGGGCCTCGAGCCAGAGAAAGAGAAAGGCGTTGGAAATACTGTCAAGGGCAACAGCCAGGTGGTAAGGCTCTGCGATCTTCTCAAACCTTTTCCTTTTTATCCCTTTTTCAAAGACCGAGGCGAGTGTATTCATGAACTGGTCGTGTCGTTGCCGAATCTCCCTATCAAGACCTGACTTGATGTTGAAGCTGGCCCCTCGGGTTTCAGCAAAATAGAGGCGGATGATGGAAACGTTGTCCATAAATACCCTGCCTTTGGCCTTTACGTAATTCCGCAGTGTTTCGATCTCGTCATCTACCTCTTCTAAGGCATTCGTGAGGGCCTCATGGAACCTGTTGGCCTGCTCCAGGACCAAGGTTTTGTACAGGTCCTCTTTGTTTTTAAAAAATTTGTAGACCGTACCGACGGCGAACTCGGCTTTCTCGGCGATCTCGTGCATTGAGACGTGGTGGTAACCCTTTTCCGAGAAGAGCTCAAGGGCGGCCGCAAGCATCTCTCGCCTTTGCCTGAGTTTCTCCCTTTCGCGCCTGGGAAGTTTCTCGTTTTCCATCGCGTGGCCTCCCGATGCATTGCCTGATCAAATTCACCCCAAATGTTAGTGAACATTAAGTCATATTATATAATCTGACGTCACATTATCAAGTATATTGTATTGTACCCTAGGACATTTCAGAAATAAGGATATCAATTTAGGTCAGCCGACAACATGGCTAACCTATTGATATTTCTCACTTAAGTTGTAATATATATGGACCGCATATCAGGGATTTTCTGGAGGTGGTCCATGTATAAACCCATGAGTCCTCGTCAATTTCGCAGACGCTTTCGCACCGAGCGGGACTGTCTGCGGTATCTCATCCGTCACAAGTGGTCCGCCTGAGGCGGAATTCCGATGCCCTCGCTGTGGCCACGATCAGGCCTATCTGATCAGCTCCCGAAGGAAATACCAGTGCAAACGGTGCAATCATCAGACCTCGGTGACCGCCAACACCATCTTCCACAAGACCCGAAAGCCCCTTGGGGATTGGTTCTGGGCTATCTTTCTGGTGGCCAACCGCACCCCGCCCCGGCGGGGCTCCTCTGCCCGTCAGCTTCAGAGGGATCTGGGTATCTCCTATCCCACGGCATGGAGCTGGTGTCATAAGATCAGAAGGGCCATGGAGGATCGCGACACTCGCTATACCCTCAGAGGGATCATAGAGCTTGATGACACCTATATAGGGGGTAGGAAGAAGTCTCGAAAACGGGGCCGGGGGGCCAGAAGCAAGGTGCCCATCCTGGTGGCTGTGGAGAGCAGGCCCAAGGGCTGTGGTCATGTGACCCTACAGTTTCCTATAGCCAATCGTCAAGTTCTTTAACGATCATGATTTCATATTGACAGGCCCACCAGACAGAAGAGAATAATGCCACTGTTTTCCTATCATTTGCTTTATTACTGCCCCTTGATCTTCAAGATAGATTAAATGAGCCAAAGCTTCTGCGGTGGCAAACCATTTTTGTACAAGCGGAAAATCAACCCAACTATTGTTACTAATATCCCAACTCATTCTTGAGGCAATTTCGTAAGCCGTAAGTCCTTCTTGACCCTCAAGAATAGTGAGAACTTCATTTAGTCTCATTTGGTGGTGCTTTTTGATTTCGTCAATCCTACCTTTATGATCATTAAAAAGCTCTCGGTGCCCTGGCAATACGAGGGCTACATCCAGCACATATGTTTTGTTCAGGCTCGCCAGATAGTCCTTTAATGGATTTTCATTTAAAAATCCGAAGGCCGAGATATTCGGTGTGATATCGCCCAATAAATGATCTCCGGAAAATAGGATATCCTTGTCTGCATCGTAAAGGCAGTGGTGCCCTGGTGAGTGGCCTGGTGTCTCGATACAGGTAAGAGAATACTCGCTGATTATTATCTCATCCCCATCTGAGCATAAGGAAAAATCAATCTTACCTTTGAGTCCGTAGCGGCGGCCTGGGTGATCATTTAGAATCCTGGTGAGCTCTTCTTCTGTGAATCCATTTGCCAAAGCGGCTGGATATGCCAGTGTCCAGAAATCTCCCTTTTTTACAAACTCCGCTTCTTTCTTATTGAAATATATTTTTGATGTTCCGGTAGCCAGTTCAGAGACCTGGCCGATATGGTCTGCATGAAGATGAGTAATAAAAAAGTCTGTTTTATTTAAATCAACGTTGAGCTGTCTTAGATCTCTATTTATTTCTTCCAGGCACTCCTTCCGGTTCATCCCGGTGTCAATCAGCAAAAAACGCTCCGATCCTTTTATCAAATAGCAGTTAATAGACTTTAGCGGATTTCCTTGCAAGGGCAGCTCAATTTTATAAAGATCATTGTAAATTTCCTCTATCATGGTTTCATCCCCTTTTCATAAAAGTCGACCATAACTCCCATGCCCCTCTGTGACACTCTAGAGCCATGGAAATGGCCGCGCAGCTATTTTCAGTTGCCCTTCTTAATTCGCAGGCTGAAGCCTGCGACTACAACGCAATCGCCATATCCCGTGGTTGCGGAGGCCATGAGCCCTGCGCCATAATCATCTGTCACAGTCGGACCCAAAGGGCTCGAGTAAGGAGCCCGATGAGAATCGGAAAGATCATACTGGCGGCCATTCTGCACAGGGCAAGCCTCCAGCCCAGGAGGGGCACCTCATAGATCAGGAAACGATTAATGCCCAAAAGAGACCATGCGCTGATGTAGGCCATGAGCGGGGCCACTCCGGCCCCCGCTTTGAGCAAAGCAGCCACTATGGGAAACTGAACGAAAGGCCCACCTGGTGTTAGGGAACCAGCTAAAGTGCCTATAATCAGGCCACGCAGCCCGGATTCTTCGCCTAACCATCGGGTCATAAGCTCCCGCGGAAGCACCTTGCTGATCATACCCGCCGCGATAAAGGCAAGGATTAGAGCGGGTAGAATATCCCAAAAGAGTTTTCCACCTGCCTTGAGTCCCTCCATTGGTAGATGGGGACCCTTCATATATGCGATAATGGTTAAAGCGCCTGCCAGAAAGAACATTATCCAAACGGTCAGATTCATCTTCTTTTTCCCTTTCTTTCTATCTATTGGGACCATTAAAATCGCACTCCTTGTTCACTGCGCCGGCTTCACATTCCCACTTCACGATCCTCCAGATTCTGGCGGAGGTTGATGATGACCCAAGAGCGATCTTTCTCGCCCATTGGATCCTTAAGCATGCCTTTCTTTGCGTGGGGGTTCCTCCCGCGCCATGATTCTCCTCTTGAACTTTTCAAATAAATTCCAATGGGCAAATTGATCCAGGTAGGAGTAAATAATCGGGACCACGAGAAGGGTCAGGAAGGTGGAAGAGATCATCCCCCCGGATATGGCCACGGCCATGGGCTGGCGGCTCTCGCTCCCAACACCAATTCCCAGGGCGACCGGGATTACACCAGCGATGGTGGAGACCGCGGTCATTAGGATGGGGCGAAGTCGTGTGGCCCCGGCCTCCACTAGGGCCGCCTGAGTGCTCATCCCTTTAGAGCGAAGTTGGTTGGTCAGGTCGATTAGGAGGATCCCGTTTTTAGTCACCAGACCCACAAGAAGCACCAGGGCGATCATGGAGAAGAGATTGAAGGTATTTCCGAGTACAAAGAGCAGTCCAAAGGCCCCGACAAACGACAGGGGGAGTCCCATCATGATGGCGAATGGCTGGGTGAAGCTTTCAAACTGTGCGGCCAGCACCATGTATGTGAAAACAATGGCCAGGATGAAGGCAAAGGCGATATAATTGAGGGTCTCGGAGAAGGCCTCCGCCCTACCTGTGAACTTGGTGGAGTAACCATCGGGAAGGATCTCGTTGGCCATGCGCTGCAACTCGGGCATGGCATCGCCAAGGAGCTTTCCATCCAGATTGGCGTAGATTGTGGCGGAGCGTTGACGGTCCATCCGGTTGATGACGTTTGGACCTACACCCGTTTCAAGGTCGATAAAATTCGTTATATCCACCAATTTGCCATTATTTGAACGGATCCATATGCGCTGCACATCATCGGGCAGGGTGCGTTGGGCCTCTACAAGTCGCAGGCGGACGTTATAACTTTTTCCTCCTTCCTTGTAATCGGCAACATCGATACCACCAAGGAGCGCCCCCACCGCGGAGGCAATGCTCCGGACGCTGACTCCCGCATCTGCTGCCTTTTCCCGGTCGATTTTTACCCGCACTTCAGGCTTTCCGATCTCCAGATCGCGGGTGATCCCAACGTAGCCCGGGGTCTTTTCCAAACGATCCATGATCTCGCGCGAATATCTGTCGATCTCGGCAATATCCGGACCTTGAATGACGAACTGAATATCTTCGTTGCGTGCTCCACCCCCCAGCGGCGAGATATCCGTGGCGCCGCCCCGTATGTCCGGAATTTGGCGGAGAATTCTTCGCACTTCCGACTGGATCTCCCGCTGGGAGCGCATCCGTTCATTCTTGGGAACGAGGGTCACAAAGGCGATCCCCTTGTTGGATTCCACAGCCCCTCCCCCTGCGCCTGCGATGGAAAAGAAGTGGTCGACCTCTGGAATCTCACGGAGCCTTTTCTCCAACCGGCGCATAATCTCGTCCATCTTGTCGATGGAGTAGGCGAGTGGAGCTTCCACTCGAATCAGGAACCGTGCCTGATCTTCGGCTGTGATGAACTCCTTGCCGAGGAGGGTGAAGATCCATCCACCTAAACCAAGGGCGGCCAGGGCGATGACCACTACCACAAAACGGCGCCTAAGAAACCAACGAAGCGTTCTCCGGTAAAGACCGGAAGCCCAATCCATCATCCGGTTGAAGAGTTTAAAAATTTTTTCCTCTCCACCGCCCAGGGTCAGAAAACGGGATGAGAGCATGGGGACCACGGTGAGAGCCACAAAGAGGGAGCAAGCAACGGCAAAGGCCATAGTGATCGCGAATTGAAAGAAGAAACGCCCCACCATCCCCCCCATGAAGGCCACAGGGATGAAGACACCAGCGAGGGCCAAGGTGGCAGCGACCACGGCGAAGGCGACCTCAGAGGACCCCTCGAAGGCCGCCTGCTTGGGTCCCTTGCCCAGAGAGGAACGATGGCGGAAGATGTTCTCCACCATGACGATGGCGTCGTCGATTACGAGCCCCACGGCCGTAACCAGAGCCAACATGGTCATGTTGTTCAGGGTGAACCCCAAGGCGTAGATGCAGGCGAAGGTGGCGATGATCGAGGTGGGGATGGCCACAGCACTGATGAGGGTGGTGCGGGTGTTCTGCAGGAAGAGGAAGATCACCAAAGCGGCCATGATAGCCCCAAGCAGGAGCTGGAACTTGATTTCATTGATGGAGTCCTCGATAAATCTGGTTGAATCCGCGGCGATCTGGATTTGCACCCCTTCTGGGAGCATCTTGCGGATCTCGGGCAGTGCCTTTTTCACCTGCCTGGCAATGGCCACCTCATTTGCCCCGGAGCGGGGCGCAACCCCCAGGGCCACGGCCTTCTGCACACCCTCCTTGGTCGTATACCTCGCCACGGCCATACTTTCTTTACGGCCCGCTTGCGCATATCCAAGCAGGCGGAGCCGTATGGGGGTCCCGTCCCGATAGGCCACGATCAGGTCATTGAATGTCTCAGGGTCCTCAAACTCCCCCATGGTGCGGATGAGAAACTCCTTATCCCTGGATTCGATCTTACCGCCAGGTATCTCAACGTGCTGCTGGCGAATGGCGTTTATCACCTCATTCTCACCGATATTGTATGCTGCCAGTCGCTCGCGGTAGAGCCAGATCTGGATCTCTTTTTCGCGGCCTCCTCCCAGACGCACCTCCCCGACCCCCTGGATCTTCTGAAGGAGGGGGCGGATCTGTTCGTCGGCGATCTTGGTCAGTTCTTCAATGGCATATTGCCCAGTTATGGCGAGCCAGATGATGGGCTGGGCATTGACGTCGAGCTTGTCGATCACAGGGACATCGGCGTCATCAGGGAGTCGACGGAGCCGGGCTGAGACCTTGTCCCTCACCTCCTGGGCCGCTACATCCAGGTTTTTTGTGAGTTCAAATTCGATGGTGATCCGTGAGACCCCCTGCATGCTCTGTGAGGTAATATGTTTAATGCCGCTGACACCTGCTACAGCGTCTTCCAACTCATCTGTGATTTCATTGTCCACCTCCTCGGGACGGGCGTTCTGCCAGGTGGTTGTAACCGTCACCATGGGAAAGTCCACGTCAGGGTATAAGGATATGCCGAGGCGACCGAGGCCGATCAGGCCGAAGACGACCAAGGCTACGACCATCATGGTGGCCGCAACAGGGCGCTTGATGGAAAAGTCAGGCAAAAACATGGAGATATCCCTCCTAATGCCTCTCGGCTTTTTCCCCTTTTGGCCCTTTCTGTACAGCCACCTTCATCCCGTCCTTGAGCGCGTATTTGCCCTCCAGAACCACTTCTGCCCCAGGATATAGGCCTGAACCGAGGACCTCTGCCCATTCATGAGTGACCTTTCCAAGACGGGCATGGACCTTACGGGCCACATCCCCGTCCTCAATGATGTAAATATACGTCTCCTCCTCGGTCTGGATGACACTTTCCCACGGGACGGTGAGGGCGTTTTCGTGGACCTCGGTGATCACCTCCACCCGGGCGAACATACCTGGATTCAGGAGGTGCTGGCCGTTGTCCACCCGGGCTTTGACCAGAAAGGTGCGTGTGTTGACATCTACCTGTGGCGAAATGAAGGAGATGGTTCCTTTGAACATTCGGTTCGGGAAAGCATCTACCCTCAAGAGGCATTCCTGGCCCATAAAGATCTTTGGCTTGAATTTTTCGGGGACCTGAAAGGTGATCGCCAAAGGGTCCAGGTCCACCACGGTCAGAACCGGGTCTCCCACTCTCAAATAGTCGCCGGGCGAAATGTTACGTGCACCTGCCACACCATCGAAAGGAGCCCGAATGACTGTATCGTAAAGACGCTCTTTCTGACGGCCCAGGTTGGCCCGGGCCTGAGCGATCTCCGCCTTGATTTCTTTGATCTCCGTCTGGATGTTGTCGAACTGCTGCCTGGATACCAGATCGCGCTCGACCAGGGGACGGTTTCGCTCTAGAGTGCGTTTTTTATTGGCCAGTCGTATCTGAAGCTGCTCGATTCGGGCCTCCAGATTTCGGACCTCTGCCTGAATCTTCGAGGCATTGAGGCGAACCAGTATCTGGCCTCTCTTTACTTCCCTTCCCTCTGTAAAGCGTATGTTGATGATTCTACCCTCAATTTCCGAGCGAATCGTCACTTCCTGACTCGCCTTTAATGTACCCACTTGAGTCAGGGTATATTCCACCCGGCGCGTGGTGGCCTCTGCGGTGATGACAGGTACAGCAGGATCCGCTTTTTTGATCTCTTCATTCTTTTTTTCGCAACCCGACAAAAAGAGGAGAAAGAAAAGAAAGGCGGCCAAGAGATGGCGGACTGAACGAGTCTGACTATTCGGCATGGGTGATCTCCTTCATATTGATCTCCGCTATAATACGGAATCGCTCAAGATTGGTCCCCATGGCACGGTAGAGACTCGCTAGCCCCTGATGGAAGTCCACTAAGGCTGTTGTCTTGCGGATGCACGCCTCGATGAGGTCGTCCTGTAGATCGAGGATATGGAATGTATCAGAGAGTCCTTCCTTGAGGCGTTCCATTTCCTGCTCGAGGGTCTTTTCGGCAAGCCTTTCAAAGCGCTCGGCGACCCTTACACGCTCTGCACTTCGCACCACGGCCACCAGGGCGTTTTTGACCTCTGTTTCGACTTTTCCTTCCAGACGCTTGAGTCGGTAAATGGCCTGGCGTTTTTCCCAGTCAGCACGCCGGAAGCGGGCTTTGGCAGCCCGGTTGCCCAATGGATAGGAGAAGCGGAGCCCCACGAACCACTCATAGCCATCATGCTCGGCCATTCTCGAGAGGGAATCGAGGTAATCCCCTACAAGAGGGCTGGAAGCCGTTGTACCTCCGAAAGTGATTAGTCGATCTCCGCCGGAAAGTCCGTTGACGCCGAGGGTGGCTTCGAGATCGATCCTTGGAAGTCTCTGGTTGCGACAAAACTCAAGGCGGATGTCCCGATTGGCGATGTCGATACGCTGTCGTTCAAGGTCTGGGCGTTTCTCCAATGCAACAGCGAGTGCCTTTTCCAGGTCGGGAAATGACTGGTCTACCCCGGGGATCTTCTCTGTTGCGAAGAGCTCTCCGTAAAGTGGATCACCCGGTCGGATCTCCAGAAAATCTTTCAATCGATTGGAGACCATCTCAACCTGTTGCCTAGCGAATACGACCTGTTCATCCCGGGCCGCTACGGCAGTTTCTGCCTGCTGCACCTCTGTAATGGGGACCAAGCCTCGTTCGAATTTTTCACGGTTTCCGCGAAGAAGCTCCCGGGCAAGCTCCCTCGATTCGATCCGATAGCGGAGCACCTCCAGGGCCTCTGCCAACTCGTAATATGCAAGCTCAATCTCTGAAGCGATCCTCTGAGCCCTCTCCATATAATTATAAACGGTTTGATTTACCTGATTCTTTGAGATACGTAGGTTTGCTGTGTTGACCTTGGTCCCGAAGTCGCGAAGCAGAGGTTGAGTCAGGTTCAGGATGAGGAAATTATGATATTGAGGACGAAGCGCATCTGTCGCAGAGTTGTTCATGGAACGCGACACTTCAAAGGAAAGCCGAGATTGAAGGCCAAAGGTGAACTTCTTTCGGATACCAATATCCCCACCTGTTTCCCGGGATAGATTGAATGTTTCTTCAGTGGAAAAAGAAGATCCAGTAGGACTTTTTTGCTCCAGGGAGAAAAATGAGGCATCCACCGCCGGGTCAAATTCTGCCTCAGTAGCGGTCACTTCTTGCCGGCTGATGGGTATGTTCAATTCCTGTATCTGCAACTCCAGATTCTTCTGGATACCCCTTGCCAGGGCGCTCCGAAGGGGTAAGACCTTCAATTCAGCCAAGAACTCCTCTGTGAGTTCTTGCGCGTTACCGTGCACCGCCAGGGTGAAGATGCCAAAAATAGTTAGAGCAATATGAGCAAGCTCCTTTTTCATCATTGGGTATCTCCTGGTGTTCAAATTTAGTTTGGTTTGGCAAGGCCTCTGCGGCAAAGATCGATCACCTGGGATGACAAGTTAGGGACCCTCAGGGGGCCCATCAGTTTGAGGCGACTCACCCCGATGAGTATTCCCTGAATGATGAATGAGGTTTCCTCCGGGGATAGATCCCGAATGGAGCCGTCCTTCAGGCCTCGTTCAATGCATTCCTTGGTGACGTCCATGATACGAGAGAGACGCTCTGTCACCTTTTCCCTGAATGGCGAACCAAACTCGATGAGATTGGAGGGAAAGTCTCGCATCACGACCTTCAATTCCTGTGATCTTTGTTCGCCGAAGCGAAAGTGGAATCGGATCAATTCCTCGATCGCCTCCATGCCGCTGGTCGCCTTTTTCAAGATGTTTTCGATCCCTTCTGTGTATGAGTCCATGATCTCCTCAAAGAGGTACATGAGAATTCCTTCTTTTGTCTTGAAATAATGAAAGATCGTCCCCTCGGCCACTCCTGCCCGCTTAGCGACCTCAGAGGTCGATGTGGCATGGAATCCCCTTTGCGCAAACAATTGGATTGCCGCTTTTAATATGGCTTCCTTACGCGTCATTGAAAGCCCCCCGAATATGGCCATACAGTGACGTTGACTTTGAAGAACCCTGCTATCCCTGAACCTTTAACTCAAGATTCTCTACCTATATTTTGTGATGGATCGCTTAGACATAAAGATAACTCTGAAACCGACTGATTACTCACTCAAATTATCATATTCCTTAATATGATAGTCAATCTAAACGGTGCGTTGAAAACGCACCGTTTAGATTAAACGATAAAAGTCAAAGGCATTCTTGGCAACATGGACGCCACCCAGTTGGTTATGGCTCATGGTGGAGGCCCCTAAGGAGTTTACCCACTGTCCTTGGGGGCTTGGGGGGCGAAGCCCCCAAAGTAACTGAGCTAAAATAGCTCAATCTAGGTCAACATAATTGTCATGCCCCGCTTGGGCGGGGCACCCTTGAGGCATGAAAATGAGCGTACAGCTATCTTCTACATTCCCTTTTTCAATACACAGGCTAAAGCCTGCGGCTACAGGGCAAAGACCTAATGCACGGTTACGGTCTCAAAACTCCGTGCTCCATGCTCCACGCTCTTCGCTTCCTCGGTGAGGGAAAGGCTATTTTCTAACTATAGTGCCCATCCAGAAACAGGGTTTTTTTGAGGTAGTTGTGAAATCGCGAGCTTCTTCGAGGTTGCCAAATTCCCGACATAAGGGCACTATTTTTGAACCAAGCT
>Ga0209426_1001018_pt1 | contig 20859 bp, 23 predicted proteins | sample Deesub1362B_J571_FD_187697 | JGI IMG/M metagenome (GOLD analysis project Ga0209426, IMG submission 187697) | Deep oceanic, basalt-hosted subsurface ecosystem from Juan de Fuca Ridge flank, Pacific Ocean, CORK Borehole 1362B_J2.571 (SPAdes)... ...
GCTGTAGGCAAGTGTCGCTAAAGCTTCAGGTGTTTGAGGTGTTTGAGGATAATGCTCAATCACCCATTGTGCGCGCTCAGCTGCAGCCAACCATGCTTTACGTTGGATATTAAAACGTGCCGCATTCATTTCACTTTCAGCTAATTCTTGACCAATAAATTTCATGCGTTGAGCCGCATCAACAGAATATTTACTGCTTGGGAAACGGCGAATTAAATCCACAAAATTCTGATATGCAACTTTTACATAGCTCACATCACGATGTGACTGCTGTAAAGAGGTGTAACGAATTAAGCTGTCGTAGTTCATTTCCATGTTCGCTACGCCACGAACATAATAAGCATAATCAACATTTGGATGCTGTGGATTTAGACGGATAAAACGCTCTGCAAGCGCAATCGTGCCTTCATAATCTTTCTGTTTGAATTTTGCATAGAGAAGTTCAAGTTGAGCTTGTTGCGTGTAGCGTCCTGTTGGATAGTAGGTATCTAACGCTTCAAGAGATTTAACCGCATCAGTGTATTGATTGCGATCAAGAGACTTTTGTGCTTTTTCGAAATAAACTTGCTCACTTGATTGTGGTCCTTTATCAACCACTTCTTTTTTACTTGGATTGCTGCTACAGCCCACAAATGCAGACGCTACACCTAAAGAAAGTGCAAGCATCGTAATTTTATAACGTGGTAGCGACATAAAAACTCCTCTGTTATTCTGGGCAATGAGCTACAATGGTTCTATTAAACCATTTTTGTACCGATCATCAAATGACTTCAGCACAATCTTCCAATTCAAACTTCTCTGAAACAGATTTCTTACTCGAAGATTCTGTGGATGCAGATAATCATAATTCTGACTCAACTGCAACACGTTTATCGTTGCAAATACAACTCGATGAAGAGTATCTCGGTCAGCGTATCGACCAAGTCGCGGCTATGGTATGGAGCGAATTTTCGCGAGAAAAACTTAAACAGTGGATGAAAGACGGTCATCTGTTGGTAAATGGTAACATCGTAAAACCGAAGTATCGTTGTGAAGGCAATGAACTTTTAACCTTAGAAGTTGAGTTAGAAGCACAAACGACAAGCCAGCCTGAAAATATACCACTCAATGTCGTATATGAAGATGATGATATTATCGTGATCAATAAAGAAGTAGGGATGGTTGTTCATCCAGGTGCAGGTAATCCATCGGGAACACTGGTAAATGCATTACTTTATCATGCGCCAAAACTTGCAGAACTTTCTCGAGCTGGTTTGGTTCATCGTATTGATAAGGATACCAGTGGTTTATTGGTTGTTGCCAAAAATCTAGAAGCTCAATTTTCGCTAAGTAAACAACTCGCTAAAAAAAGAGTCTATCGTGTATATGATCTAGTGGTTTATGGAAACATTATCGCTGGTGGAACGATTGATGAGCCGATTAAAAGACATCCAGTCGATCGCGTGAAAATGGCGATCCTACCTGGTGGTCGAGAAGCGGTAACTCACTATAACGTGAAAGAACGATTTAGAGATTTTACTCGCGTTCAAGCGCAACTAGAAACAGGACGTACTCATCAGATCCGCGTGCATTTTAGCTATCTAGGATATGGTTTGGTCGGTGATCCAGTTTATGTAAATCGTGTGCGTTTACCTGCTGGCGCTTCTGAAACATTGATTGATATGTTGCGTAGCTTTAAACGTCAAGCATTGCATGCAGCAAAACTTGGTCTCGTTCATCCTCGCACTGGTGAAGAAATGATGTTTGAAGCGCCGTGGCCTGAGGACTTTAAGCAATTGGTTGAAGTATTGCGCACTGAAAATAAGGCTTATTAAACGATCTTTGGAATAAAATATGGAATTTGTACAAGGTTTGCCTAAAGGTGTTTACGTCGGTCAAACGTGTATTGAGCATCCTCAAGCGATTGCAACGCCAAATCAAAATCTAAAAGGATTTAATTTAGCATTGCATGTTAATGATGAGGCACAGCGAGTTCAGCAACATCGCATGATTTTGCTTAATCAACTATCAAACTATGGTGTTGATAAGATTACATGGATGACACAAACGCACAGCACGATTTGTCTAACTATCAATGAACAAATTCCATTTAATGCCCTTGAAGGCGATGGCTTAGTCACACAGCGTGCAGGACATGCACTCATGATGATGACAGCGGATTGTTTACCAGTCGTTTTAGGAAATGCTGAGGGTACAGAGGTTGCTAATCTACATGCAGGCTGGAGAGGTTTGGCGAATGGTATCATTGAAAACACCGTCGCTCAGATGCAATCGCAGCCAGCTTGGGCATGGTTAGGAGCTGCGATTAGTCAACCTTGCTTTGAGGTCGGGGCAGAGGTGAAAGCTGCATTCTGTGAAAAATATACTGAACTGGAATTTGCATTTATCTCAGGACAGACTGAGGGTAAATATTTAGCTGATTTATATGCAATCGCTCGATTTATTTTAAATCGCTTAGGTGTGCAGAATGTTTTGGGTGGTAATCAATGTTCATTCCGACAAACTACAGATTATTTTTCTTATCGTCGAGATTCTAAAACAGGACGTATGGCAACATTTGTGTTTATGCAATAATTTTAATTCAATAAGCAGTTGATTCGCTTAGTTGTGATGAAAAATGTTAAACTTGATTCAATTCATTGGTTTTTAAATTTTCCATGTCTTTCATTGATCAAGAAACTCCTAAAGTTCAAGTTTGTGTAATTTTTCATAGTCCTTATGGACATACTGCAAAAGTTGCGCAACATATTGCTCAAGGTGCGGAACAGGGAGGGGCAGAAGTGCATCTCATTTCTGTTGCTGCTCCACAGTGGGATTTAATCGATCAAGCAGATGTGATCGTAATGGGTTGCCCAACTTATATGGGTAGTCTGACTTCTGCGCTCAAGCAATTCATGGAAGACTCGTCTAAGCGATGGCTTGCGCGAACTTGGCAAGGCAAAATAGCTGCGGGCTTTACCAATGGTGGTGGATTAAGCGGTGATAAATTGGCGGTGTTGCAACAGATCAATCTGTTTGCGATGCAGCATGGCATGTTATGGGCGGGTTTGCCGTTTATGCCAACAGGACGAAGCCCATCAGATATTAACCGTATGTCCAGCTTTCTAGGTTTAATGACTCAATCAGATAATGCAAGCGTCGAAGTAACACCACCAGAAGGTGATTTAGAAACCGCACGTAAATTTGGCAAATATTTAGCAGAATTAAAAAAGTAAAAAATATTTTGTGAGACACTGTTTGTCTCACAGGGGTGCTATTCTCATTTCAACCATATGATTAATGAGATTGCATCATGGATAAATCAATTTCGAGCCAAGTAGAGAGAATACTTAATCTTTACCATGCTTTACCACGAGAACCGCAAAAAGCGTATCCTATTGAAGAGTTAAAACATAAAGTTCGACATTTCTATAATAATGAAATTGATGAGAGATCATTAAAAAAGAATATATTACGTGATTTAAAAACAATTGAATTTATTTTGGTTTCTGGAACCTTAATAGAGGTTAAAGCAAGTGGTCGTCATGCATCTAGTTTTTGCTTAAGTAAAAATGCATGCATAGAACAATTTAGTTCCGAGCTTGCGTTGGTTCTAGTGATGGCAAAAGAATATCTAAGTCACAATTTACCTAATAATATTTACAAGAAGGTGAAAGGTTTTTTCGAAGCTGCGGAACAACAATTAGAAAAGGATACCCAAATCGGGTCATGGCATAGCAAAATAAGATTTGTACCTGATGGATATGGGAAAATTAATAGAGAAGAGCAATCAACACTTGCTACACAAAAGATTTATGAAGCTTTGCTAGATGATAATTTATGGATCAGTGCATTGTACCGTAAAGAAGGAAGCAGTGAGCAAACTAAATATATTTTAAAACCACAAGGCATTATTCAGCATGGACAGCAGCCATACTTAATTGCAAGTAAAATAGTAGGGAGTAAAAGTGAGCTCAGAACGTTTAATCTATTCAGATTTGATGAGGTCAATATAATTGAAGAAAAAGCTCATGTTGATATTAATGATTACGATATTGATATTCTTGTAGATGAACGGGAATTTGAAAATTCTTATTTTGATAGAGCGGAGCAGGAGATTTTTTTGTATTTCACAAAGAGTTATTAGAGGAATTAAAACTTAAACCTATTTGTGCTAATCAGGATATTCAACAAATCAAAGATCATGAATATTATGAATTGAGGACTACGATTTTTATTACAATGAGTTTAATGAATTGGTTGGTAGAGAAAGCTCACTTGATTCAAATCATAGCACCACAAGAGCTTCGTCATGAAATTGTTTATAGAGCAAGTGTTGCGTTAGAAAGAAATGATCATGGTGATTCAATAGTGAGTTTGGAGAGCCTGATCAATGATTAAGCTCCAAGATAATAGCTTTGAAAATGATGCATCCATAAAGTTTATATTGAATAACCTGCCTACTATTATTCAGCAGGCTTATGTTTTAGAAGAAAAAATTTCGCATAAAATTTTTACTGATATAGAAGCTATGATACATAACTCTGAAAACTCTATTGTCCTTGAGTTAGATTGGCAAACGACGATATGGGAAATAAGTGCGAAGTTTGAATTTAGAGAGTTATGGTTTACTCCACAAAGTTGGATTCATCCTAAAGCTGATGAAAAGCATAGTAATATCTTGCACAGTTATGCTTTTTTTAAGCTCACTCATTATGACAGAGGGTACAATTACAATCCTAATGAAGAATTTCAGATTAATAATAACAGATTCCCGACTTCTAACTTTTTTAGGCACGATCAAGGATATATGACTATACAATTTTTCCTTAATTATAATTTAATTCGTGGATTGTCATTTCAATATGAAGATCTTACGAAAGAAGCTTCTGATCTCAGAGTTTATCGAGAAATGTGCGATTGGAATGAGTTTAGAAAAAACACTTTGATGCAATACAAAAAATTGGAAGATAAAGGATTTGAGTTAGAAGGACATGGCACTTTTTTTGAGATGAAAATTGATCTACTCGATTCTGAATTATTTATAAAAGAGTATGAGCAAGGGAAGCTAGATAAAACTTTAGAACCTATTGAAAAAGTTTTGAAAAAGGTGAACGAGAGTTTTGATATATTTGATGATATTCAAAATAAAGCAAAGAAATATTATTTAGATTTAGAGCAAATAAACTAATTGCTCTAGGACTTAGTAAAATAATTTATGAGTGAATTTTATGTTAGGTGAAATTTATTGGGATGGACGCCCCACAAAAATAACTAGAGTTATTAGCAGTAATGATGAATTTATTATCTTATTCAATGGCTATTCAACAGAATATAGACAAGATTTTTCTGGGAGAGTCGTATTGAATAAAACGACTGAATTTCAAACTTCAAAAGGTGATATTGAATACACTGATTTGACAGGAAAATTTAGTTTAGATTATGCATTAGAAGGATCTTTTGAGGATGACTCGTACGAGATGTTTTCTGGAAATTGGAAAGAGGAGGGGGACATTTATCAGTTTGAAATTTCACTAGAGCCAGAAGTACACGAACTTGAAGTTTCTAAAAAAGATGAACAGATTATTGAGTTAGCAAACAAAATTGAAAACAGTATGATAGTTGATGAGCAACTTGATTTTTCTACTCAATTAAGTCGATTTTTTAGTGATTGGATAGAAATAAGCTCACAAAAAAAGGAAGTTGTACAACAGCAACTTACTTTTGAACAAAAATTAGACCTATTCTTTAAGAAATTTAGAGATTTACCCTCGATCGAGGAAGTTCCTGAACAGCCTTTATTTGTAGATAGCATGGCTTTGGAAAACTTTTTTAAAGATTTTAATATAGCAGTAGAACCAATACGTGAAGCAAGAGCACAAGGGTTATCAGCAAATGTTTGGACGGCAGCAGGTTTAGGAACCAAGGAAGTCCGAAATAGTCCAGTCCTAAAATGGTTTCTAGACTGCCGTGGTGATCATGGCCAAGGAAATATAATTTTATTAATGCTGCTGAAATTATTACCACCACGATTTCACCAGTACCAACCTAAAAATTATTCTGCTATAGATGAATGTTCTCCACTGGGTAATTTGGAAAATCGGGTAGATATAGAAATTGATACATCTGAATTTTTGTTATTTATTGAGGTTAAAATATATGCAAATGAGGGTGTTGATCAACTTAAACGATATTATCGCGAAGCAATGTTAAAAACTAAAAATATAAGTAAAGACTGGGCTATTATTTATTTAACAAAAACAGGTTGTTTATCAACAAATGAGCAAGTCATTAAAGATGCTCTGTTAAATGATAAGGATGAGAATACTAAATTGATACATGATAATTTACGTAATGATAAAAAAAATAGGCTAATTCCAGTATCTTGGTCAGCTATTTCAAAAATTTTATATCAATATGCAAAAACGTCAGATGTAAATAATCATAGTGCATGGTTAGCAAAGCAGTTTGCTGATCATATTAAAACATTTTAATCAAATCTAATCACTTAATTTTGGAGAAAATAGTGAGCAATATTAAAGCGGTAAAATTAATCATTGAGAATATTCAATATTTGGAGCAGGCAAAAACTTTGCTTGAAGAAGAAATAAGCTATGAATTGTTGGTGGCTGTAGATACGATTGTTCAAGAGCATATTTATGGTTTAGAAAATTGGGATGGAACCTTTGATTTAAATGGGAGCTGTTTACTTCAGTTTGCACCAAAGTCTTGGAAAGCAAAGCAAGGAGATGAGTTTAAATATCAGAATTTTTATGCGCGCTATAATTTAGATTGTGAAAGTAGTATAATTGGAGGTGATTCTAATTATTGGTGGTTGAGTACATTTATAAAAAATGATGTTGAGCGTATAGTTTTTAGGTTTTCTCCATACTATGATAATTATAAAGAAAAAGTGAATAAAACGAAATGGAGTAAATTTGCAAATGAGCAAAATCAATTAATACCGCAGATTGAACAAGAAGGTTTGAAATTTAATGCTTTAAATGGTTTTTGGTATTTAATTGTAGATGGTATAGAACCCAAAAATGTTATTGAAGGTTTTGAAAATAATGATCTTGTAGAAGCATTAACCCCAATTACCGATGCTTTAGATATATTAGAACAAGCCCATCCTTATTTTGACAAAATTGTACAAGCTGCGATTGCAAAGTTTGGTCGTGTTGAAGAAGAAACAGTATAAATCAGTAAGTATATTTAAAAGAGCTTTGTTTGATACAAAGCTCTTTTTTAGAAAACTATTTATGCAACATACGTGCTTTATCACGCTGCCAATCACGGTCTTTTTCCGTAGCACGTTTGTCATGTAATTGCTTACCTTTGACCAACGCAATTTCGAGCTTAACCAAGTGACCTTTCCAATAGCAAGCTAAAGGAACACATGAATAACCTTTTTGGTTCACAGCACCTAGTAACTTTTCTAGTTCACGACGAGATAATAATAACTTTCGTGTACGTGTCGATTCAGGTACGACATGGGTTGATGCAGACAATAAAGGCTGAATCTGTGAACCAAATAAAAAGGCTTCACCATTTTTAAAAATGACATAACTTTCAGACAAGGTCATACGTCCAGCACGTAAGGATTTTACTTCCCAACCCTGAAGTGACATGCCTGCTTCAAATTTTTCTTCGATAAAGTAATCGTGACGCGCTCTTTTATTCTGAGCAATCGTGCCACCATTATGTTTTTTTACAACTGTTGCTTGCGCCATAATTCAAACTTCCACAATTGCATCTATTGTGCCGTAAAACGTAACCTTTTTCCATTGTTTAGGAATTTCGCGTTTATTGCGAACTTTTGTTAAAATACATGCCTTATCTCATTCACTTAGAGTACAACGCATGTCTAAAACACGTGTGATTTATCCAGGGACCTTTGATCCAATTACCAATGGACATGTTGATTTAGTTGCAAGAGCATCAAAAATGTTTGATGAAGTTGTTGTTGCAATTGCAATTGGTCATCATAAAAATCCTGTGTTTAGTTTAGAAGAGCGTGTTGAGTTAGCCAAAGCATCATTAAGTCATTTAACCAATGTTGAGTTTGTAGGATTTGATGGCTTGTTGGTTAATTTTTTCCGTGAACAACGTGCTACAGCTGTACTTCGTGGTCTAAGAGCGATTTCTGACTTTGAATATGAATTCCAATTAGCCAATATGAATCGTCAGCTTGATCCTCATTTTGAGTCTGTATTTCTAACGCCTTCAGAGCAATACTCATTTATTTCATCGACATTAGTTCGTGAAATCGCTCGTTTAAAGGGTGATGTAACCAAGTTCGTGCCTGCTGTCGTCGTTCAGGCATTTGAGCGTAAACATCAACAAGGTTGGTAGCGTGTCTTTATATATAACAGATGAATGCATCAATTGTGATGTCTGTGAGCCTGTATGTCCCAATGAAGCAATTTATATGGGGGAATCAATCTATGAGATTGATCCTGCGCTTTGTACTGAGTGCGTGGGTCATCATGACAAACCGCAGTGCCAACTATTTTGTCCAGTTGATTGTATTCCTCTTGATCCCAATCATGTTGAGTCACAAGACCAACTGATGGAAAAATATAAAAAATTGACAGCGCAAAAAAATACAAGCAATTAACTTTGAACTTTGATAATATGCGCCTCGAAGTGGGCTGGACGGTCGCTGCTGTGGAGGTCTCCGTGACTGAAGCAGGGGAGGAAAGTCCGGGCTTCATAGGGCAGGGTGCCAGGTAACGCCTGGGCGGCGAAAGCCGACGGCAAGTGCAGCAGAGAGTAGACCGCCTCATTCGTGAGGTAAGGGTGAAAGGGTGCGGTAAGAGCGCACCGCGTGTCTGGTAACAGTTCACGGCAAGGTAAACCCCACCAGAAGCAAGACCAAATAGGAATCCTGAGGTACGGCCCGTACTGGATTCGGGTAGGTCGCTTGAGCGTATGAGTGATTGTACGCCTAGAGGAATGATCGTCCTCGACAGAACCCGGCTTATAGGCCCACTTCTAAGTTTTTTTGAAAATTGTGCTTGACGTGTGTAGCGAAAGTTAAGATAATGCGCCCACAGTTTTCGGCTATGTAGCTCAGTTGGTTAGAGCACCGCACTCATAATGCGGGGGTCACAAGTTCAAGTCTCGTCATAGCCACCATTTTATAGACCACGCTCCTGCGTGGTCTCTTTTTGTCTATAGTTTTTATAATTTTTCAAATACCTTTTTAACAAACTAATTTTACAGTTTAGTTAAGTCTTTATATTTTTATGAAATTGCCGAAAAATGATCAAATGTGATTTAAAAGAATAAAAACTGTTCATATGTTCCATATTTTCAACGTCATAGACTTGACCGTTTAAGCGGAACACTAGATAATGCGCACACAGTTTACGGCTATGTAGCTCAGTTGGTTAGAGCACCGCACTCATAATGCGGGGGTCACAAGTTCAAGTCTCGTCATAGCCACCATTTTAAAAACCACGCTCCTGCGTGGTTTCTTTTTATCTATAGTTTTTTTCTACTCAGCGCTGACTTGAGCTAGATTAGAGATGTTTTTCGATAACTTGTAGGGTCTGAGGGTTGTCGTAGAAAGGTTTTAAAACCATGTGAATAATGGGTTCTAACACATTATGTTCATCTAAGGCTTTAACCACTTTTGGATAAAAACGAACTGCCTCATTGCGTAGATCGCTTTCTTCTAAGCCAATAGCTGTGAAAACATCTTGTAGACTTTCATCTTTATAAAAATCATAGAAAACTTTAACGCCATAGAGAATCAGATCTTGTAAAAATGAAGACTGGCGTAATTCTTTCCAATACTCATAGATCATCACAAAGAACTCTTCTACATCTAGAGGAGTGACTTGCTTAGTGTATTCAGAGAGTGGTTTAGATTTATTATCGTCCCATATATTGCGTGCCAAACTTTCTAGATCATCATTTGATAATAGACTCAAATCAACAAGTTGTTCTTGAATAAAGCGTGCAATACTTTCTTCTATTTTTTGCTCAATACGTTGTTGTTGGCGATAGGAAAAAGTTTTTAATTTCTGCTGCCATTCATATTTACTATCTTGAGATTTTTCTTCATCAGCTGTAGCAAATAGTTTGGGTAATTTATTGTGTAGTGTAGAGGTTGCTATATATAAGCAGAGTTGCTCAATGGATGGGCTTTCTTTTAGAAATTTATTCAAATATTGTCGAATATTATCTAATTCTAAGATTTTAGATAGCCACATTTCAAATTGATGATCTGAGAATACATCTTGGAGTTGTGCTGAGGATTGCAAGGAAAAAACATGAAGACGCTGGGCAATTTCTCCAATGAATTCTAATAGTCCAGCACCTAATTGCATTTCAAAAGCATAGCGTTTAACTACAGCTTGAATTTGATCAAGCTCTACAACTTCTTTCAGTTTTATATTCGGAGCATGTTGTAAAAAAAGCTGAATAAACTGTTGGAAAAACTCGGGTGAGAGTTGAGTAGTGAGTTGGTTTTTATAAAAGGCCACTTGCTCAAGCATAAGTGCTTGAGCAAGTAATTGTGACTTTTCAGAAACAATTTTTTCAGTCATTCGTTGTCCATCCGTTGACGATAGGGTAGCGTCGTTCACGGCTAAAAGCGCGTGAGCTGATGCGTGGTCCGATTGCACCTTGACGACGTTTGTATTCGTTGCGATCAACCAATCGAATCACTTTTTCTACCACTTCAGCATCAAATCCTCTCGCAATAATATCTGCTTGGCTTTGATCTTCTTCGATGTATGCATAAAGTATCGCATCAAGCACATCGTAAGCTGGTAAAGAGTCTTGGTCGGTTTGATCAGGGCGTAACTCGGCAGAAGGAGGTCGGCTGATCACGCGCTCTGGAATTACAGGGGTTTCACTTAAAGTATTACGATATTTTGCTAATTCAAATACAATGGTTTTGTAGACATCTTTCAATACAGAAAAACCGCCAACCATATCGCCATAAAGGGTGCAGTAACCAACTGATATTTCAGATTTGTTACCAGTCGATAATACGAGATTACCAAACTTATTAGATAAGCCCATCAATAGCGTACCGCGAGTACGTGCTTGTAAGTTTTCTTCGGTTGCATCAGCTGGTGTGTTTCCAAAGAATGGATAAAGCGTTTGCATAAAGCTATTTACAATAGGGTGGATCTCAGCAATACCAAAAGTTACGCCCATACGACGAGCTTGCTCGGTCGCATCTTCCACACTCATTTGTGACGTGTATGTATATGGCATCATCACTGCTTGAACTTTATCTGCCCCGATCGCATCCACTGCGATCGCAAGTGTTAATGCAGAATCAATACCACCAGATAAACCTAAAATGACACCTGGGAAGCCTGAACGTTGAACGTAATCACGAGTTGCCATTACGAGTGCTTGATAAATTTCAGCAAAGGTTTCAAGTGCAGGAGCTGATTCAGTTTTTTTGAATTCTTTTTGCTCTGCATCATATTCAACAAAATAAATTGATTCTTGGAAACTTTGAGCTTGTAGTGCGATTTCTCCATTTTTGTTGGTTACAAAACTTGAACCATCAAAAATTAGATCATCTTGACCACCTACTTGGTTAACATAAACTAGATTGAGATTTAACTGTTTAGCTAACTCATTTAAAGTTTGGATACGATGTTGCGGTTTACCTACTTCGTAAGGTGAAGCATTAAGAACCAATGCTGTTTCTACATTGAGCTGGCTTAATTGCTTAACAGTATTCAGTGACCAAACATCTTCACAAATAAGTACACCAAATTTATGACCTAAATATTCAAAAATTAGATGCTGATGACCTTCTTGGAAGTAGCGTTTTTCATCAAAAACACCATAATTTGGCAAGTTATGCTTATTATAAATCCCTAAAACTTGTCCATCTTTCATCACGGCTGCTGAGTTATAGCGGTAGCCATCTTCGGTTTGATGAACAAAACCAAATACCATGACGATATCTTTGACTTCACTTAATTGTGCAAATGCTTTCTGAGTGCGTTTGCTTAAATTAGGTCGAATCAATAAATCTTCAGCTGGATATCCGATTGTTGATAATTCTGGAAAGATGATTAAATCGGCTTGCTGCTGTTTTGCTAAATTTGCTTGCTCAACCATCTTTTGAGTATTTGCGTCAATATTGCCAATATGCGGAGAGAACTGGGCAAGGGCAATTTTAAAATTTTTCATTCAAACTTAATCCTGAGTCTTAACATGTGTTGATATACAAGTTCTTGATTTGTGTAAGTATAATTTTAAAGAACGTTGTATATCATAGCGCCAAACATTCTATATCTTAAAGAAAAATGACAAGGTGTCTAATATATACTAATTGCACATTTTTCTGCGTAAAAATAACAAGTTTTTCTGTTTTAAAGAGCAACATTTTTAAATGGTTGCGTAGTGATGGTGCATGACTATGAATAAACTTAGCATTGTCATTTATTCTTTTTTTTCGTGTCACTTTCGCATACCGAAATGACAGTTCAATGACATGAATAGAAACACTCTTTTTTCGATTATTTCGGTATTGGGATAAAAAAATACAAAAAATTAGAGTTTTCGTAAAATTTAAATCTATCAAAAACATAATTTTATTGAATTGAGTCTTTTTTGACCGTTCGTCGGGAATCCTTTTGCTACACTTGAGTGTACAAATGTGCACTGCTATTATCCTAATTAATGTGAACATCTGTACACTAGATGTAACAGTAAAAATATGCATTTCGCATATAAAAAGAGGAAATAGAAATGTCAGTACTTTTAGTTTTAGTTGTTGCGTCTTGTTCTGCTATCGCAGTAGGTCGTGTGGGAACTATCTTGTTAAACCAAGATGATAAATAAATAGTTTTATAAATAATGGTCTGTTAAGAGAGGTAATGATTATGTCAGTTGTATTTTTTCCAGTAATTGCGTTTGGTTTAGCTGTTGTAGTTGGTCGTATTGGTACTTTAATGTTCCAAGAGCAAGTACAAGAGTCAGAGTAAGTTTGATTAATTAAACTTTTGATGAGAGGTAATAAGTTATGGTGATTCCAACAATCTTATATCCAGTAATTGCTTTTGGATTGGCAATTGGTGTGGGACGTATCGGTACAATTGTTAAAGATGCGATGCGTGTAGATTTTACGACTGAAATGGATGATAGTCATGAACTTAGCTCAGAGAGCAGTAAAAACACAGCAGCATAGAATTGCTAATGATGTTTCAAGCTGAAAAGCCCTGTAAATAAACGACAGGGCTTTTTTTATTTCTGAAGAATAATATTTGGAACTTTTTTTAGAAAAATATCACGTGCGATGTCACCTTGCTGTTCAATGTTATATTCATTGAATTTCTTTCCAACTATAAATTGATACCGGTAAGGGTTGTATTGTTTAAAACTTAGATAATAACCAAGTTGCAATATTGCGCCTTTTACAATCACATTTGTGTTTTGCTGAAACTGCAGAATATGTGCAAGTTCATGAATGAAGAGACTTTGCAATCCGATTGAACATTTTGAGTAATCTTTACTAAAATATTTTTGATGAACGTACAGGTTGCCATTTGGCGCTATAAATATGTTTTCAGGTTGCCAAGGTAGATAGGGGATATTGAAAATTTTTACTTCTGAATAATGAATGAGTTCACCAAATACAGATTGAGCAATCGAAATTTCATCATTAGTTAAGCCACGATACTCAAATTCTTGTATGTTGAGAAAGGAAATCAGTTCAGAGATCAGTCGAGATCTTAACCATTCAATACGATGCTTTAGAAGTTTGTTCATTTGAGTTCTATAATTGTATTTGATTAAAAATATGACCTCAATTCAAATAAAAAAAGCCCCAGTTAAAACTGAGGCTTTACAACAACGAGAATGACAACTGCAAATAAAATCACTGTTGGCATTTCATTAAAGAAGCGCCAAAACTTATGAGATTTATAATGTGCATTCCCGATGAGTTTCTTTCGGTAATAGCCACATACAAGATGGTAAATGACTAGGAGTCCGACTAAAGCCACTTTAAGATAAAACCATAAGGCTTCATGATAATGGCGAGTGGCATCACCCCAATCCACAAGGAAATGGGCAGTCACAAGCGTGGCAATCATTGATGGCCACATGATGCCACGATATAACTTACGTTCCATTACTTCAAAGCGTTGATGACTTACAGCATCCTCACTCATCGCATGATAAACATAAAGCCGTGGTAGATAGAACAACGCAGCGAACCAACACACCACAGCAATAATATGTAATGCTTTTACCCACAAGAAAGCATCAGAAGGTGCATCCATCGATAATCCTATGTGGGATTATGCATCCCACTTCTTGAAAATAAGGCAAGCGTTAACACCGCCAAAGCCAAAACTGTTACTCATGACAGTATTCAGTTTTGCATCACGTTTTTCAAGTACAATATCGAAACCTTTCGCGCCTTCATCTAGTTCTGTAACGTTGATGTTCGGTGCGATGAAGTCATTTTGCATCATTAGTACAGAGTAGATTGCTTCCTGTACACCTGCTGCACCCAAACTGTGGCCAGTCATTGATTTGGTTGAGCTTAGTGCAGGTACATTACCTTCGCCAAAAGCACGTTCCATTGCTTTTAATTCGGTTACGTCACCTGCAGGTGTTGAAGTCCCGTGAGTATTGACATAATCGATTTGTTCAATGCCATGTTGTTTTGCTTCATCAAGTGCCATGAGGATACAACGCGTAGCACCTTCCCCAGATGGAGCAACCATATCTGCACCGTCACTGTTGGCAGCATAAGCGACTACTTCTGCCAAAATGTTCGCACCGCGTGCTTGAGCATGCTCAAGTGATTCAAGAACCACAAAGCCACCACCACCCGCGATCACGAAACCGTCACGGTCAGCTGAATAAGGACGAGATGCTGTTTCTGGTGTATCGTTATATTTAGAACACAATGCACCCATAGCATCAAAAAGTAAGCTTTGAGACCAGTGATCTTCTTCACCACCACCAGCAAGCATTAAATCTTGTTTACCTAATTGAATCAGGTTGTAAGCATAACCAATTGCATCAGCAGAAGTTGCACATGCACTAGTAATAGAGTGAGCAATACCTTGTAGTTTTAATGCAACACCAACGTTTGCAGTAATCGTATTACTCATGTTGCGTGGAACAAAGAAAGGTCCAATTTTACGTGCACCTTTTTCTTCCAGTAATTTAACCATCTCTGCAACAGAAGCAGTTGAGTTACCGCCACTACCACCAGCAATACCGTATCTTGGGTTGTTAGCTAGGTCTTCTTGTTTGAGACCTGCATGTTCAACGGCTGCAATAGCGGCATTGTAAGCATACATTGCACACACGCCCATGAAGCGTTTCAATTTACGATCAATGCCATCAAAATCTTGAACAGCTGCTGCGCTCACATGACTTTTGAAATTAAGTTCAGCATAAGTTGGGTTAAAACGTGTCCCAGAGATTCCATTTTTTAGAGAATGAGTAACCTCTTCCAAAGAGTTACCGATACATGAGTTGATGCCCATACCAGTGATTACAACACGTTTCATTTACAGTTCCCTTTTATGGTAATACTAAGCCTTGTACAACATCGCTATAGTTAAAATCAGGAGAAAATAACGATCAAATCGGCTCATGAGTGAATGACACCATGATAGCAGAAAGGTTTTTTATTTCTTATGGCAAATATTATGTCTATTTTCAGTTATGTAAAGATTAGTAAGTTTAGAACGACTTAAGGTGAAAGCTAATGAAATTATACAGATTCAAGTTGAGATAAATCTGTATTCAACCTAGTATTTACCTAGAAATGCACAGATTAAAGAATAGAGGTACTTGATGACAAATTCTAAAAATAAGCAAACTTCAGGTTTATTTGCCCAAGCATTTGGAGTGGCTAAAAAGCTCAGCTCTGAATTGCAAAAACTTCAAGTTGCCCCGATAACATCTGGTGCGAAACTTTCCAATTCATCTAATATTGTTGAAGGAAATGCGCGTTTCAAAAGTCCATTTGAAGTGGAGAAATATGAAAGCCCTCAACAAATGTTGCGTCAACAACTTCCTAAATTGTCACATCAATTGCTAGGTAAGCATTATACGAAGGTGAATAATGTGGCGACTTTTGTTTCACCTGATTTAGGTGAAAAAGTTTCAGATTATTTATTTCAATGGTTGAATGAATTTAGTTCAAATAGTTCTTTGACAGAAAAGATTCTCGAAGAAGCAGGAGTTAAAGATCTTGCTGAGTTGACACAGGATACTGGGCGCTCGCAACGTTTAAGTCAGGCACTCATTGAGCAAAATAAATTACTTGCAGCTGCTCAGGGATTAATTACTGGTGCTACTGGAGTTTGGGGTGCTGCAATCGATATACCTGCTTCGATCGTTTTGGCATTACGCACGATTTACCAAACTGGTCGCTCTCATGGTTTCGATTTATCTGAAGAAGTTGATCAAGATATCGTGGCCTTTATTTTTAAAGAAATTGATTTAGGTCTTGTCGCAGAAAAACAAACATTATTACTTGCTTTAAAAGCTTTACAATCAATGTTAGACACACATGATTTGCAACATTTCCAACAGTTATTAGGCTCTAATAATGATGTTGAATTGTTGAAGAAGTGGTTGGTTGATGTTGATGGGCAATTTAAGTGGGGGTGGTTAAATCATATTCCACAAGCTTCAGTGATTGGGAAACTAACACCGATCGCGGGTGCAGTTGTCGGTGGTTTTTATAGCTGGAAACTTCTAGAAGATGTGGGGCATAAATCACAATCAGTATTTGGTGCGGCGCGATTCTATATAAATGAGCATCCTGATGAAAAGATTTCTCCATTAGAGGCATATTACAAAGCTGAAGCATTATTAAGAAAAGCAAGTCCAAAACTTTTACAGGCAACAGAACTTGATGTCGCAAGTAAAATAGCTCCAGCCGAAAATCTAAAAAATGATGTCATTACTCATGTGGCTGTTCAGACAAAAGATGAGCTCATAGAAAATTCAACAAAAGATGAAAAGGTTGAAGAGGGTATTCTGAAGCTTGCTGAGCAACATGTAACAGAACATGAATATTCCCAACAAAAACCAGCGATTAAAGCGACTGATAGTGATGACACCTTGGCGGATGAGACGGAACAATTATCCGAACAAAAGACAATAGATATTGAGCCTGCATCAACAAAGCATAGCTAATATGTATGTGATGTATAAAAGCATCTAAAAGTTAACAAAAATCTAGAAATGGTCAACACTTGCTTTAGCCTGCAATGTTGACCATTTTTACTTCTTGACTTACAATTGTGTGCCCTTAAAAAGAGGTGCTTTTCTTTTTAAGGTTGTTTAATAACGGGAGAATTGCCAAATGGCAACAACAAATCAGTTGATCCGTAAGGGTCGTACAACTTTGATTGAAAAATCAAAAGTTCCTGCGTTGAAGGCTTGTCCACAACGTCGTGGTGTATGTACACGTGTATATACGACTACTCCTAAAAAACCTAACTCAGCAATGCGTAAGGTTTGCCGTGTTCGCTTAACTTCTGGTTTTGAAGTATCAAGCTATATCGGTGGTGAAGGTCATAACTTACAAGAGCACAGTGTTGTTCTAATCCGTGGTGGTCGTGTTAAAGACTTACCAGGTGTACGTTACCATACCGTTCGTGGTTCTTTAGACTGTGCTGGCGTGAAAGATCGTAACCAGTCACGTTCTAAATACGGTGCTAAACGTCCTAAGAAGTAATTCTAGGCAACCAGCCCAAACAACCCTTTAGCGTTTCGCTTGTTTGAATTCTTCATAGATTTGTAATTCAAGCGACGTATAGTAAGGCCAGCGTAGCGTACATGGCACTTGTACAAACTGCTGGATCATCCTGAAGTGTCATAATATTAGGTGTATTAAAATGCCAAGACGTCGCGTAGTCGCTGCTCGTGAGATCCTTCCAGATCCAAAATTTAGCAGCCAAACAATCGCTAAATTCATGAACCACGTAATGCAAGATGGTAAAAAATCTGTAGCTGAAGGTATCGTTTACGGTGCTTTAGAGCGTGTTCAAGAAAAAAACAAAGTAGACCCAGTTGAATTTTTCGAGACTACTCTTGAAAAAGTTCGTCCTATGGTCGAAGTAAAAGCACGCCGTGTTGGTGGTGCTACTTATCAAGTACCTATGGAAGTACGCCCATCCCGTCGTACTGCCTTAGCAATGCGTTGGTTAGTAGATGCTGCTGCTAAGCGTTCTGAAAAAACGATGGCTTTACGTCTTGCTGGTGAGTTGCTTGATGCAGCTGAAGGTAAAGGTGCAGCGATCAAAAAACGTGAAGACGTGCATCGTATGGCTGAAGCCAACAAAGCCTTCTCTCACTACCGTTTCTAAACGGATAAAACAGTCCCTAATCAGGAGAATATTCATGCGTACAGCAGCTCGATTCAACATTGCTCTTTATCAAAGTGGGAGCTTTGCGGGTATTTAAGTTGCCTGCTTGGATATTCGTGCGCATCAATTTAATTGATGCGTCCTGTTTTAAAGATAACATTTAGGAATGTAAGACATCATGGCTCGCCAAACCCCGATTACTCGTTACCGTAACATTGGTATTTCTGCGCACATTGACGCAGGTAAAACAACTACAACTGAACGTATCTTGTTCTACACAGGTGTATCTCACAAAATTGGTGAAGTACACGACGGTGCAGCAACAATGGACTGGATGGAACAAGAGCAAGAGCGTGGTATTACCATTACTTCTGCTGCTACGACTTGTTTCTGGTCTGGTATGGGCAACCAATTCGAACAACACCGTATCAACGTAATTGATACACCGGGACACGTTGACTTCACAATTGAAGTTGAGCGTTCTATGCGTGTTCTTGACGGTGCGTGCATGGTTTACTGTGCTGTTGGTGGTGTTCAACCTCAGTCTGAAACTGTATGGCGTCAAGCTAACAAATATAAAGTGCCTCGTTTAGCATTCGTGAACAAGATGGACCGTACTGGTGCAAACTTCTTCCGTGCTGTAGAGCAAGTTAAAACTCGTTTAGGCGGTAACCCTGTACCTATCGTTGTACCAATCGGTGCAGAAGATACATTTGCAGGTGTTGTAGATCTTATCGAAATGAAAGCGATTATCTGGGATGAACCATCTCAAGGTATGAAGTTTGAATATGGTGAGATTCCTGCTGACCTAGTTGATACTGCTAACGAATGGCGTACTAACATGGTTGAAGCGGCTGCTGAAGCTTCTGAAGAGTTAATGGACAAGTACCTTGAAGAGGGTGATCTTTCTAAAGAAGACATCGTTGCAGGTCTACGTGCTCGTACATTAGCATCTGAAATCCAAGTGATGCTTTGTGGTTCAGCATTCAAAAACAAAGGTGTTCAACGTATGTTGGATGCTGTGATTGAATTCTTACCATCGCCAACAGAAGTTAAAGCGATCGAAGGTATCCTTGACGATAAAGCTGAAACTAAAGCATCTCGTGAAGCATCTGACGAAGCTCCGTTCTCTGCGCTTGCGTTCAAAATCATGAACGACAAATTCGTAGGTAACTTAACTTTCGTACGTGTTTATTCTGGTGTTCTTAAACAAGGTGACCCAGTATATAACCCAGTTAAGTCTAAGCGTGAACGTATCGGTCGTATCGTGCAAATGCATGCGAATGAGCGTCAAGATCTTGATGAAATCCGTGCAGGTGATATCGCAGCGTGTGTAGGTCTTAAAGACGTTACAACTGGTGATACATTATGTGATGAGAAAAACATCATTACACTTGAGCGTATGGAATTCCCTGAGCCAGTAATTTCATTGGCTGTTGAACCAAAAACTAAAGCTGACCAAGAAAAAATGTCAATTGCTTTAGGTCGTTTGGCGAAAGAAGATCCATCGTTCCGTGTACGTACTGACGAAGAATCTGGTCAAACAATTATTGCTGGTATGGGTGAGCTTCACCTTGACATCATCGTTGACCGTATGAAACGTGAGTTCGGTGTTGAAGCGAATATCGGTAAACCAATGGTTGCTTATCGTGAAACGATTAAGAAAACTGTTGAGCAAGAAGGTAAATTCGTACGTCAAACAGGTGGTAAAGGTAAATTCGGTCATGTATATATTCGTTTAGAGCCACTTGATGTTGAAGCTGCTGGTAAAGAATACGAATTCGCTGAAGAAGTTGTTGGTGGTGTAGTACCAAAAGAATTCTTCGGTGCAGTTGATAAAGGTATTCAAGAGCGTATGAAGAATGGTGTCTTGGCTGGTTACCCAGTTGTAGGCGTTAAAGCTGTTCTTTTTGACGGTTCTTACCACGATGTCGACTCTGATGAATTGTCGTTCAAAATGGCTGGTTCTTATGCGTTCCGTGATGGTTTCATGAAAGCAGATCCAATTCTTCTTGAACCTATCATGAAAGTTGAAGTAGAAACTCCAGAAGACTACATGGGCGATATCATGGGTGACTTAAACCGTCGTCGTGGTATGGTTCAAGGTATGGACGATCTTCCTGGTGGAACAAAAGCAATTAAAGCAGAAGTTCCATTAGCTGAGATGTTTGGTTACGCTACTCAAATGCGTTCTATGTCTCAAGGTCGTGCTACTTATTCTATGGAATTCGCTAAGTACGCTGAAACTCCACGTAACGTGGCTGAAGGCATCATCGCTAAGTTCCAAGCTGGCGGTAAAAAAGGTGACGACGAGTAATCTTTCGATTACTATATTACCCAACTAAAATTTAGTTAAAAACCAAGCGCTCATGAGCGACCCTCATGAGCAGTTTATAAAGGAAGATCATCATGGCTAAAGCCAAGTTTGAACGTAATAAACCACACGTAAACGTGGGTACAATTGGTCACGTTGACCATGGTAAAACAACTTTAACTGCTGCGATTGCAACAATTTGTGCAAAAACTTACGGCGGTGAAGCGA
>Ga0209426_1001019_pt1 | contig 20837 bp, 20 predicted proteins | sample Deesub1362B_J571_FD_187697 | JGI IMG/M metagenome (GOLD analysis project Ga0209426, IMG submission 187697) | Deep oceanic, basalt-hosted subsurface ecosystem from Juan de Fuca Ridge flank, Pacific Ocean, CORK Borehole 1362B_J2.571 (SPAdes)... ...
ACGAGCCGGGAAGGGGTTTCATTGGCAATGTCCGAACTCCTGTCCGAAGGTCAGGAGGTGGATAAACACACAGAGCCGTCGCACCAGCACCAGTCACAGGCCGGCTGGGAGCCGTAGCCGTTTCGGGCATCGTGCCCAAAACTTGTACTCTCCACGTTTGGTGGTATCATTCCGTCGGAGCAGATCCGATCGCGGAGGAGACCGTGGCAACCGTCCTGGCGGGCCTGCAAGAAGGTCTACGGCTGCTGCTGAGCGGCGATCCGTACCTCTGGGACATTATCCTCCGGACCGGTCAGGTCACCGGTGCGGCCCTGGTCGTTGGCTCGCTTCTGGGCATCCCCCTGGGCGCACTGCTCGGACTGACGCGATTTCCCGGTCGGAGGCTCGTGCAGACGTTGATCTACACCGGGATGGGGCTTCCCCCCGTCCTCGCGGGATTGGCGATCTATCTCCTCCTTTCCCGCAACGGCATCTTGGGACCACTGGATCTGCCCTGGATACCGAAACTGTTCACGCCAGAGGCGATGGTTCTGGCCCAGGTTCTCATCGCCACGCCGCTGATCGCGGGCTTCACGATGGCAGCGGTGGCAGGGGTGGATCCGGACCTCCGCCGCCAGGTGGAAGCGCTGGGGGCTACCCGCCTCCAGGTCGCCTGGGCCGTCCTGCGGGAGGCCCGCCTGGGGGTGCTGGTCTCCCTCGTCGCCGGCCTGGGCAGTATCCTCTCCGAAGTCGGCGCGGTGATGCTCGTCGGCGGCAACATCGAGGGCTCCACCCGCGTCCTCACCACCGCTATCCTCCTGGAGACCCGTCGGGGGAACTTCGACCTGGCGATCGGCCTGGGGGTGGTGCTGCTGGGGCTGTCGTTCCTGGTCAACCTGGGGGCGACGCAGTTGCAGGGGAAGGGAAGATGAAACAGGGAGCAAGGACCAGAGGGCAGGAACCGTCACGCTTCACGTATCACGAGACCGTGTACCTGCTGGAGGGAGTGCGGAAGGTCTACGACGGCCGGTGCGTGCTGAACATCGACCGGCTGGAGGTGCGTCGCGGAGAGATCCTGGCCGTGGTCGGCCCGAGTGGGGCGGGGAAGTCCACCCTCCTCCGCCTCCTCAACTTCCTGGAGCCGCCCGACGCCGGGGCCATTACCTTCCAGGGCAACCGCATCGGCCGCGGGCCGGTCCCGCTCCGCCTCCGGCGGCAGGTGACGACGGTCTTCCAGCGGCCAGTGCTCCTCTCCACCACCGTCGCGGGCAACGTGGCCTACGGGCTACGGCTGCGAGGGATGCGGGACGGCAGGGAGCGGATCCACGCGATGCTGGAGCGGCTCCACCTGGCCCACCTGGCCCGCACATCGGCCCGGAAACTCTCCGGAGGGGAGGCCCAGCGGGTCGCCCTGGCCCGCGCCCTGATCCTTCGTCCCACCGTCCTCCTGCTGGACGAGCCCACGGCCAACCTCGACCCCTACAACGTCGCGCTGATCGAACAGACGGTGCAGGAGATGAACCGCGAACAGGGCACCACCGTCGTCTGGGTGACCCACAACATTTTCCAGGCTCGACGACTGGCCCACCGCGTGGCGTTCCTGCTGAACGGACAGATGGTGGAGGTCGCCGACACGGAGACGTTCTTCACCGCCCCCCGGGATCCGCGGACAGGGGCGTTCGTGCGGGGGGAGATGGTGTACTGACAGGAAGCGGGGAAGCAAGGGGACAAGGAGCAAGGGAGCAATGACGCGACGTGGAACGCTTCTTCTGGCGATCGGGCTGGTGATGCTGGCGGGGTGTGGGGAGGCGACACCGACGGCTCCGCCCCGGCTGATCCTGGCGACCACCACCAGCACCTACGATTCGGGTCTGCTGGATTACCTTCTGCCGGCCTTCGAGGAGGAGACCGGCATCCAAGTGGAGGTCGTCGCCGTAGGGACCGGGCAGGCGCTGGAACTGGGCCGCAACGGCGACGCCGACGTCCTCCTGGTCCACGCGCCCGACCAAGAGGAGGCCTTCGTCGGGATGGGTTACGGGGTCGACCGAGAGCCGGTGATGTACAACGACTTCGTCATCGTTGGCCCGGAGGAGGATCCGGCGGGCGTCGCTGGGCTGACGAACGCCGCCGTCGCTTTCGCCCAGATCGCTGCGGCGGAAGCCCCCTTCGTCTCCCGCGGGGACAACTCCGGCACGCATATGAAAGAACGGAGGATCTGGCTGGAAGCCGGCATCGGGCCTGAGGGCGACTGGTACATCTCCGCCGGGCAGGGGATGGGCGCGGTGCTGACGATGGCGGAGGAACTGGGAGCCTACACCCTCACCGACCGCGGCACCTACCTCTCCCGCCTGGCGGAAGGGTATAGCCTCCCCATCCTAGTGGAAGGCGACCCACTCCTGTTCAACCCGTACCACGTGATGGCGGTCAACCCGGAAGTTCACCCCAACGTGAACTACGAGGGGGCCAAGCGGTTCATCGAATGGCTGACCTCGCTGGAGACCCAGGAGCGGATCGGGGCTTTCACCCACGCCGCCACCGGGCAGCCGCTGTTCCATCCGGACTCGGAGGCCTGGCGGGCGGCCCATCCCTGACCGATTGGCCTCCCGCAGGCTCGGTAGCCTGCGGGAGGCTTCCTAACCCTCCAGCCCCAGCACCTGCGGTGTGGTCAGCCGCTCCACCGTCCGGTCGATCCGACGGAGCAGGCCAGTGAGCACGGACCCCGGCCCGACCTCGATGAAGCGCCGAACCCCCTGATCGATCATCCAGCGGATCGAGTCCGTCCAGTGAACGGGGGAGGTCAGTTGTCGGCCCAGGACCTCGCGGATCCGGTCGGGGTCCGTCACCGGCCGGGCGGTGGCGTTGGCGACGAAGGGGACCTTCGGCGAGCGGAACGGGGCCTTCGCCAGCGCACGGCGGAACACTTCGGCCGCCTCGGCCATCAGAGGGGAGTGGGGGGCGATACTGACCGCCAGCCGGATCGCCCGCCGCGCGCCCGCCGCCTTCGCCGCCTCCGCGAGGGCTGAGAGGGCCGCCTCCGTGCCGGAGACGACCACCTGACCGGGGCAGTTATCGTTGGCGACGCCAACGTACTCCCCGGTCTCCTCTCGTGCGCGGGCGCAGAGGCCTTCTACATCTTCAACGTCCAGTCCGATCACCGCCACCATTCCGCCAGGGCTCCGCTCCCCCGCTTCTTTCATCAGCCGGGCCCGCTCCTGCACCAGCAGCAGGGCCTCGTCGAAGGGGAGCGCGTCGGCAGCGACCAGGGCAGCGAACTCCCCCAGGCTGTGCCCGGCCACGCAGGCGACCTCCTCCAGTTGCGCCTCCATCGCCCGCAGCGCGGCCACGCCGACGGTGAAGACTGCCGGCTGGGTGTAGAGGGTGTCGTTCAACTGCTCCGCTGGCCCCTCGAAGCAGAGCCTGGAGAGAGAGAAGCCCAACAGCCGATCCGCCCGCTCGAAGACCTCCGCCGCCGCCGGGAACCGGTCGTAGAGGTCCCGCCCCATCCCCACTTCCTGCGACCCCTGTCCGGGAAACAGCAGCGCTACACGGGACATCGTACCTACCCCACGATCGATTCTCCACCGTCCACCGGGATCACCGCGCCACTGATCCAGGTGACCTCCGGGTCGGCCAGGGCGACCAGAACGGTTGCCACATCCTCCGGTGTGGTGAGCCGCCCGCCGGGGTTGCGCCGCTTGGCCTCTTCGACCCACCGCTCGTGGCCGGGGATGGCCCGCAGGGCCGGGGTGTCGGTCACACCGGGCCGCAGCGCGTTGACGGCGATCCCCCTGGGACCCAGTTCCAGCGCCAACTGACGCACGTGGCTTTCCAGCGCCGCCTTCGCCGCCGAGACCGCGCCGTAGGGAACGACCACGCGGACCGCCCCCTCGCTGGAGAGGGCATAGACTCGGCTGCCGCGTACCAGGAGGTTCCGTCGCACCAGGTCCTGCACCCAGTAGACCAGGCTGTGGGCCATCACCCGCAGGGTCATATCCATCTGCGCCTCCGTCGTCGCCTCCTCCGGGTCGTCGGCGATGAAGGGGCGCAGCGTGCCGAAGGCCAGGGAGTGGAGCACGAAATGGATCGCTTTGTGCTCCTCATCGGCCAGCGTCGCTTCGATCTTATCCAGCACTTTGGCCCGCTTCCGGGCGTCGGCAGCGTTGGTGTTGAAGAAGACGGCCCTCCGCCCGACCGCTTCGATGTCGGCGATCACCTGCCTGGCCCGATCGATGGTGGCGCGGGTGTCTAAGTGCACGCCAAAGATGTGCATCCCGGCCCGGGCCAGCGCGCGGGCCGTGGCCGCGCCGAACCCGCTGGAAGCCCCCAGGATCAACGCCCAACGGTCCTTCAGATCCTCTCTTGCCACGATTCCCTCCTTGTCCGGCTCGATCTATATCGTTCATTATAACACAGTCGGAATAGAAGAGATGCGGGAGAGTTGAGAGAGGTGTTTTTCAGACTCGGGGCGAGACCACGGGCTCGTGTCGAACCGCCGGGGCGCAGAGAACGCAGAGACTTCCTGAGGACTCTGCGCCCCCTGCGCCTCGGCGGTGAATTTCAATCCCGACCCACCGACACCGCTGTCCCCAAACTGAAATACACCGGGTTGACAGCCCCCCTCCTCCGTGTTATAACCCCTCGCAGGAGGTCACATGGGGCTGAAACGGGACGAGAGCGGGCGGCTCCACGTCGAGTCGTCCCTGATGGGGGAGTCGCTGATGCGGAAGCGGCTCCTGGAGGAGACGGAGGCGGGGGCCCTCTTCCAGCCGCTGCCCGACCTGGCGGTGATCAAGTTGGGTGGGCAGTCGATCATCGACCGAGGTCGAGAGGTGGTCCTTCCTCTGCTGGAGGAACTGGTAACCGCTCGGCAGGAGCACGACCTGTTGGTGCTGACCGGTGGCGGGAGCCGCTCCCGCCACGCCTACGCGGTCGCAATCGACCTGGGGATGCCGACGGGGGTGCTGGCCAAACTGGGGGCCAGCATCAGCGAGCAGAACGCGCTGATGATAGCCATCCTCTTGGCCCCCCACGGCGGCGTGAAGATCGGCCACGACGACCTGCCCAAACTCCCCGCCTACCTCCGCCTGGGCACGATCCCGGTGATGCACGCGATGCCCCCCTACGGCCTGTGGGAGCGCCCCCCCGCCGTCGGCCGGATCCCACCCCACCGAACCGACGTGGGGACGCTGCTCACCGCAGAGGTCCTCGGCGCCCACCGCTGCATCCTGGTCAAGGACGAAAAGGGGCTGTACACCGACGACCCCAAGCGGAACCCCGCGGCGGAGTTCATCCCGGAGATCGCGGTAGAGGACCTGATCGGGATGGACCTGCCGGACCTGCCGGTGGAGCGGGCGATGCTGAGGGCGCTGGCGCAGGCCCGGTCGGTGCGAGAGGTGCTGATCGTCAACGGGAGGGAGCGGGGAACGTTGACGGCAGCGCTGCGGGGGGAGAACCCCGGCACGCGGATCTATCGGGAGGGGTGATGGGCCCCCTACTCCTCGTCCACGCCACGCCCGCAGCGGGGACAGACCGGAGCGACGGCCTCCCCCGACCCGTGGAGGACCGCCCAGGCGTAGCCGCAGTGGGGACAACGCCATCGTTGCGTCGGGCTCTCCACCTCGCCGATCACCAACGCCGCCCCTTCGACCAGCGCCCGCGCCACCTTCCGACGGGCGTCGGTCAGAGTGCGCTGGAAAGTGGAGCGAGAAACGCCCATCCGCTCCGCCGCCTCCGCCTGGTACAGCCCCTCCACATCCGCCAGCCGGAGCGCCTCCAGTTCCTCGAAGGAGAGCCAGACCTGCGGCAACTCCGCCAGGGGCCGACCCACCGGCTTGTAGGTCGTCTCCGATGGAACGTATTCGACAGTTCGCTTCTTACGTGGTCGGGGCATCGGACGGAACACGAAATACGGCACACGAAACACGGAGCACGAAACCTCCATCACGTGTTGCGTGTTCCGTGTCGCGTGATACGTGATTCGTGAGCACTATATCACCCCTGTGAGGTCTCGTCAAGTGGTATGGATCGGGCTGGACGACACGGATACACCCGGGTCGCCAGGGACGGGGCACCTGGCCCGTGAACTGGCCGCCTACCTGGGCTCACGCTACCCCGTTTACGGAGTGACCCGGCATCAGTTGGTACGGGACCCCCGGATCCCGATGACGGCGAAGAACAGCGCGGCGGTGGTTCACCTGCTGGCGGACAAGCCGGAGCGCGGTTTGATCGACGAAGTCGCCCGGTGGGTGGCGGAGCAGGCTGTCGCTGAGAGCGAGCCCGGCGTCTGCCTGGCCTGGTCGGTCCCAGAGCAGGTGGTCGCCTTCGGCCGACGCGCCCAGCGGGAGGTCGTGACCCGAGAAGAGGCCCTGGCGCTGGCGGAAGGAGACGGGTTGATCCTTCGGGATCTGAGGAAGAATGGGCGGGGAGTCATCGGCGCGCTGGCGGCAGTGGGGCTGGCCGCCACCGGGAACGACGGCCGCTTCGTCCTCTACCGCCGCCTGCGCGATCTGGAAGGACTGATCCCGGTTGCATCTCTGCTGAAGGAAGGCGTGGCACGCGTGCAGGCGGTCACCGGCGAGGTGCTGACCCAAGGGCTGGTGGACACGCGGGGCAAACTCCGCCCCTCCCTGGTCGACGGCCGCCCTGTGCTCTGGGTGGAGCGGATGAACGACCACTGGGTCGCAGTGCGGAAGGACTAAATGTCACCACAGAGGCACAGAGATCTTCTCTTTCTTCTGGGAACCTCTGTGTTCTCCGTGCCTCTGTGGTGAGATCAAAACGGAGGGAAAAGGATGCGGATCTTCATCACCGGCTGCAAGGGACAGTTGGGACGGGCGCTCTACGCCGCGCTGGAGGGGGAGACGCTGAGCGGCTGTGACCTGCCGGACCTGGACATCACCGACCGGGAGCCGATCACCGCCGCCATTCTCGACTTCGCTCCCGACGTAGTGATCCACGCCGCGGCGTGGACCCACGTGGACGGCTGTGCCCGCGATCCGGAGAAGGCCTACCGGGTCAACGCGCTGGGCACCCAGAACGTGGCCCTGGCCTGCGCCCAGGCCAACGCGGCGATGGTCTACATCAGCACCAACGAGGTCTTCGACGGGGAAGCGACCGAGCCGTATCGGGAGTGGGATCCGATCCACCCCATCAACCCCTACGGCCGTTCCAAGGCGGCGGGGGAGTGGTTCGTCCGCCACCTCCTCACCCGCTTCTACATCGTCCGCACCGCCTGGCTCTACGCCCCCGGCGGCCGCAACTTCCCCCACCGCATCGTCCAACTGGCCGACGAGCGGGGCGCGCTGCGGGTGGTGACCGACGAGGTGGGCAACCCCACCTACGCGCCGGACCTGGCGGCGGCGCTGGCCGCCCTCATCCGCACCGGCGCCTACGGGGTCTACCACTTCACCAACTCCGGCTACTGCTCCCGCTACGAATTCGCCCGTGAGATCCTCCGCCTGACCGGCCGAGAGCACGTGCCGGTGGAGCCGATCACCCTGGACGAGTTCCAGCGGGACTCCACCCCGCCCCGCTTCGCGCCGCTAGCCAACACCGCCGGGGCCGCCCTAGGGATCGTCCTGCGGCCGTGGCAAGAAGCCCTGGCGGACTTCCTCAACCAATGACCCAATCACCCAGTCACCCAATTACCCAGTCCTCCCCCCTCGTCTCCGTTATCATCCCCAACTGGAACGGCGCCCACCACCTCCCCACCTGCCTGGAGAGCCTCCGGCGGCAGACCTTCCGCGACTTCGAGGTCATCGTCGTGGACAACGGCTCCACCGACGGGTCGCTGGACCTCCTGGCGCGGGACTTCCCCGAGGTGCAGGTGCTACCGTTGGGGGAGAACCGGGGCTTCGCCGGGGCCTGTAACGCCGGCATCCGCGCTGCGCGGGGGGAGTTCGTCGTCCTCCTCAACAACGACACCGAGGCCGATCCACACTGGCTGGAGGAGATCGTCGCCGCCTTCGAGCGCCACCCGGAGGCGGGGATGGTGGCCTCGAAGATGCTCCTCTTTGACCAGCGGGACACCTTCCACACGGCGGGCGACTTCTACCGGGTGGACGGCATCCCCGGCAACCGGGGGGTGTGGGAGAAGGACGTGGGGCAGTACGACGCCGAGGAGCACGTCTTCAGCGCGTGCGGCGGCAGCGCCGCCTACCGGCGGGAGATGCTGGATCGGATCGGCCTCTTTGATGAGGACTTCTTCTTCTCCTGCGAGGACGTGGACCTGGCCTGGCGCGCTCAACTGGCCGGATACCGGTGTGTCTACGCGCCGCGGGCCGTGGTCTACCACAAACTGAGCGCCACCGGTGGTGGGACCACCGCCAGTTTCTACGATGGGCGCAACTTCATATACTTGCTGGTCAAAGACTACCCGGGCGACCTCTGGCGGGCCCACTGGCGGGCGATCCTGAAGGCTCAGTTCCGCATAGCCTGGGAGGCGATGCGGGCCTGGCGCGGCGCGGCGGCGCGGGCCCGACTGCGAGGGATGCTGGCGGGGCTCTTCGGCGTTCCCAAAATGCTCCGCAAACGGAAGGCGGTCCAGCAGAGCCGGACCGTGGATCGGGCCTATCTGGAACGGATACTGAGCCAGGTTGACGAAAGAGGGCAAAGCGGGTATCATACCGCCGCGCTGGATAATTCGTAACGGAGCGAGGTGGAACCATAAAGCCAGATCGAGCCTTCCTGAGCATCATTATCCCAGCCTACAACGAAGAGCAGCGCCTGCCGGTGACCCTCCCGCAGGTGCTGATTTTCGCTGAGGCGCAGCCGTATCCGGTCGAGGTGTTGGTAGTGGACAACGCCAGCACTGACCGCACGGCCCAGATCGTGCAAGAGATGGCTGCTGACCATCCCAACCTCTCCCTCCTCTACCAGCCGATCCGGGGGAAAGGGGCAGCGGTCCGCAAGGGAATGATGGAAGCGCGCGGGGAGTACCTCTTCATCTGCGACGCCGACCTGGCGATGCCCATCGAAGAGGTCACCAAGTTCCTCCCTCCCGCCCTCTCCGACTACGACATCGCCATCGCCTCCCGCGAGGCCCCTGGCGCGGTCCGGTACAACGAGCCCTGGTACCGTCACGTGATGGGACGGGTTTTCAACCTCGTCGTCCGATGGCTGGCGGTCCCGGGGATCCAGGACACCCAGTGCGGGTTCAAGTGCTTCCGCCGGGAGGTGGCCCGCGACCTGTTCAGCGTCCAACGGATCGACGGCTGGGCCTTCGACGTGGAGGTGCTCTACATCGCCCTGCGGCGGGGGTACCGGATCGTCGAGGTGCCCATCAACTGGTACTACGGCGAAGGCAGCCGCGTCCACCCGGTACGGGATTCGATCAACATGCTGCGGGAGGTGTTCCGCATCCGGCGGAACGGGCGGCTGGGGGTGTACGATACCGGTACGTGATGCGTGATACGTGACAGTGCCCGATTTGCGCGAAGAACTCTCTCTGGTCGCTGCCGGATGTGTCCGCGTGGCGGGGGTAGATGAAGCGGGGCGGGGGGCGTGGGCGGGGCCGGTCTGCGCGGCGGCGGTGGTGCTGCCCCTGGACCGAGCCGACCTGCCCCACCTACTGGACGGAGTACGCGACTCCAAGCAGTTGACCCCCCACCGGCGGGAGGCGCTCCTCTCCCTCATCCGCTCGCTGGCGGAGGGAGTTGGCGTGGGATGGGCCTCCCCCGCCGAGGTGGACGAACTGGGGATCGTCGAAGCCACCCGGAGGGCGATGATGCGGGCCGTCGCCCAACTGAACGGCGAAGTGGACGCGCTGGTGATCGACCACGTCCGTCTGCCCGGCTTGGACCTTCCCCAGCGGGCCATCCCGAAGGCGGACGCCCGCTGCCTGAGCGTCGCCGCCGCCAGCATCGTCGCCAAGGTGGAGCGGGACCGGCTGATGATGGCCCTGGACCAGGAGTACCCCGGCTATGGGTTCGCCCGGCACAAGGGTTACCCGACGAGGGCACATCGGGAGGCGGTGGAGCGGCTAGGGTTGTCGCCGGTGCATCGGAGACGGTGGCGGGTGGGAGTGGGACAACGAATTGGGAAGCGAATAAACGAATGAGCCACAAAACGACCGGGCTGAGAGAGAAGGACGGGAGTAAGACAACGAACGAGTTGGGAAACGAGTAAACGAATGAGCCACGAAACGATCGGGCTGAGAGAGAAGGACGGGAGTAAGACAACGAACGAATTGGGAAACGAATAAACGAATAGGCCACGAAGCAATCGGGCTGACAGAGGGAACGACCAGGAAACAAGGAGGACTACAATGGGGCTGGTCACCGATGTACCATACCATTCGCTGTGTTATCGAATTATCGGGGCTGCAATGGATGTTCACAACCGACTAGGGCCGGGGCACCGGGAGAGTGTATACCAGCGAGCCCTTGCCCATCGCCTTGAGGCACTGGGATTCCAAGCAGAAACCGAGGTGCCGGTCGAGATTTTCTTTGAGGACCGCCCTGTAGGATTGCTCTACCTCGATTGTCTCGTGGAAGGGGCCGTAGTTGTCGAACTAAAGGCATTTCCCCACCTCCTGACCAACGAGGAGGTGGCACAGGTCATAACTTACCTGGCCGCTACAGGAAAACCGGTGGGACTGCTATTCAACTTCGGTCGCAGACGGCTTCAATTCAAACGGATCTTCCCACCACGCAAATTGGAGGGTTGGCGAGACCGCATTGAGCGCTATATCTGGCGTCCTTCGCAGACCCGTCGGTGGTTGGAGAAATGACGAAGACGCACAACTTCCAATCCCTGGATTCGTTAATTCGTTCAAAATTCGTTGACCTACTCCTGCCATTGGACTGCCTATGCACATCGCCCTGAACGCCCACCTGCTCTCCGGCACCCCCACCTACCGCAGCGCGGGGGTGCACCGGTATATATACTACCTGCTGGCCCACCTGCCACGCGCCGGGTGCCAGGTGACCGTCTTCGCGGGGCCGCACAGCCGACTCCCCGAGGACGGCTACGCCGTTCGTCGCTCCCGCTGGCCCACGGCGAAACCGCCGGTGCGCGTGGCGTGGGAACAGGTCGTTCAGCCGTGGGCGTTGCGACGGGCCCGGGTGGACCTGTTTCACGGTCCCGTCTTCGTCGGCCCGTTGTTGACCCCCTGCCCCACCGTCGTCACCATCCACGACCTCAGTTTCCTCCGCTACCCCCACTTCTTCCGCCCCGCCAACCGGCTCTACCTGCGCACCTTCACCCGCGCCTCCGCCCGCCGCGCCAGCCGCATCATCGCCGTCTCCAACCACGCCGCCGAGGAGACGGTCCGCCTGCTGGGCGTGGACCGGCGCAAGATCGACGTGGTGTACCACGGCGTCGACCCCGCCCTCCGCCCGCTTTCGCCAGAGGAGGTCGAAGCCTTCCGCCGACGGGAGGGACTGCCGGAGCGGTTCGTGCTCTACGTGGGCACCCTGGAGCCGCGCAAGAACCTGATCCGCCTGGTCGAAGCCTTCGCCCTCCTGCGTCCTGCGACCCTGCGACCCGAAACCCATCTGATCCTCGCCGGAGCACGAGGGTGGTACTTCCAGGACCTTTTCGCCCGGGTGGAGCAGTTGGGCCTGAAGGATCGGGTGATCTTTCCCGGCTACATCCCGGGCGATCGGCTGGTCTACTGGTACAACGCAGCGACCGGCTTCGCCTACCCCTCCCTCTACGAGGGGTTCGGGATGCCGGTGGTGGAGGCCCAGGCCTGCGGCACGCCGGTGCTCACCTCCAATCGCTCCGCCCTGCCGGAGGCCGCGGGCGAGGGGGCGCTGCTGGTCGACCCGGAGGACGTGGAGGCGATCGCAGAGGGGCTCCGCCGGTTGCTGATGGACGAACCGCTGCGCGCCGAACTACGGCAGCGCGGGCTTGACCACGCCGCTCGCTTCACCTGGGAGAAGACCGCCGCCGAGACCGTAACAGTCTACCGCCAGGCTCTAGCCGAGGAGGGGCGGGGATGAACAAAAACGGCCATCGACCTCCCTGGTGGGTGGTCCTCCTGGACCTGCTGACCATCGCCTTCGGATTTCTAGGCGGTTATTGGATCCGGTACGACCTCCGATGGTTCCTGGACGTCGCCTACCACGCCCCCTTCTCCGCCTACCTGCCCTTCCTGGCGTTCTACGTCGTCGTCCTCCCCATATTCTTCGTGATGGACGGGGTCTATCGCCACTGGCGGGGCTCGTGGATGGAGCAGATGTACTGCGTCGTCAACGCCACGACCAAGGTGACCGTCCTGATGCTGGCGATCACCTTCGTCTTCCGGCCCCGCTTCTACTCCCGCGTGATGCTGGTGGAGGTGGGCCTGCTGACCATCCTCCTGATGGGGATCGTGCGCGGAGCGGAGAAGATCGCGCTGGCGCGCCTTCAGGCCAAGGGGATCGGCGTGACCCGGGTGATCATCGTCGGTGCGGGGGAGGTGGGGCGGCGGGTGATGCGCAACATCTTCGCCCAGCCGGAACTCGGATACCGGGTCATCGGCTTTGTGGACGACGATCCAGAGAAAGGCCGCACCGACATCGGCCCCTTCAAAGCGCTGGGCCCGCTGGACAACCTGGCCCGGGCCATCGAGGAGCACCAGGCAGACGAGGTGATCATCACCCTGCCCTGGATGTACCACCGCAAGATCATGGGCATCGTCCGCGAGTGCCACCGAAAACAGGTCCGCGCCCGCATCGTGCCCGACCTGTTCCAGATGAGCCTGAGCCAGGTGGACGTGGAAAGCCTGGGCGGCATCCCCTTGGTCGGCGTGCGGGAGGTCTCCATCGGCCGGGGAGCCCTGCTGGTCAAGCGGGTCATCGACATCATCGGCTCCCTGGTCGGCCTGCTCCTCGGCGCCCCCCTGTTCGGCCTCATCGCCCTCGCCATCCGGCTGGACAGCACTGGCCCCATCATCTTCCGACAGACCCGAGTGGGCAAAGGCGGGCGGCACTTTCAGATGTACAAGTTCCGCTCGATGCACGAGGGCGCGGAAAGGGAACAGGCACTTCTAGCCGAACTCAACGAAGCCAACGGCCCCATCTTCAAGATCCGCAACGACCCCCGGCTGACCCGGGTGGGGCGGTTTCTGCGACGTACCAGCCTGGACGAACTGCCCCAGTTGATCAACGTACTGCGGGGAGAGATGAGCCTGGTCGGCCCGCGGCCGCCCCTGCCCGCCGAAGTGGCCCAGTACAAAGAGTGGCACAAAAAGCGGCTGGAGGTCCCACCGGGGATGACCGGCCTCTGGCAGGTCAGTGGCCGCAGCCGCCTCTCATTCGACGAGATGGTGTTGCTGGACATCTACTATATCGAGAACTGGTCGTTGTGGATGGACTTCAAGATCCTGGTGCGAACCGTGCCGAAGGTCCTCTTCGGCGAAGGAGCATACTGACCCTCTGATGAACTTCGAGCGAGGTGTGTTGTGAAGTTTCGACTGCAACGTGAGGAACGGGAACAACTTGTCGCCTTCCTCCAGGATATGGTCCGCATCCCCAGCCCCTCTACCCAGGAAGGCCCGCTGGCGGAACGGATCGTGGCGGAGATGGAGCGATTGGGCTTCCGCGACGTGCGCGTGGACCGCGTCGGCAACGTGGTCGGCTGGATTGGAGAAGGGGACGGGCCAACGCTGATGCTGAACGGCCATATGGACACGGTGCGGGTGAGCGACGCTAAAGCCTGGGCCCACGATCCCTTCGGGGCGGAGATCGAGGGAGGACGGCTCTACGGCCTGGGAGCATGTGACATGAAAGGGGGACTGGCGGCGATGGTCTACGGGGCCCACCTGCTCCACCAAGCAGGATTGCCCCAGAAAGGCCGGGTCGTGGTCGCCTGCGTGGTGCAAGAGGAGCCGTCGGAAGGGCTGGGCAGCCGGATCCTTATAGAGGAGGAAGGGATACGGCCGGACTGGGTCCTGATTGCCGAACCGTCCGACCTGCAGATCACCCGAGGGCAACGGGGCCGACTAGAACTCAAGGTGACCGTCTATGGCCGCTCCGCCCACGCCTCCCAACCCCACCTGGGGGAGAACGCCATCTACGCCGCCGCCCGTTTGGTCTTCGGCCTGGAACTCCTGGCCGGTCAGTTGGGGGACGACCCCTTCTTAGGCCCGGGGACGCTGGCCGTGACCGAGATCCGCAGCCAGGCGGGGAGCCGCAACGCGATCCCCGACCGGTGCGACCTGATCGTCGACCGCCGCCTGACGCTGGGGGAGACCGAAGCGATGGCACTGGCCGAGGTCCAGCGGGTGATCACCCGCGAGGGCGTGCGCGCCGAGGTTCAGGTCACCGAGTACACCGCCACCAGTTACACCGGCTACCCCTGCCGGGCACGGGAGTTCTATTCCCCCTGGGTCATCGAAGAGGACCATCCGCTGGTGACCGCCCTCGCTCGCGCGGCGAAGGCCCAGTTAGGGAAACGCCCCCGCGTGAGTTACTGGCAGTTCTCCACCGAGGGGACCTACACGGCGGGCGTGGCCGGCATCCCGACGGTGGGCTTCGGCCCGGGCGACCCCCGGCTGGCCCACGCCCCCGACGAGTGGGTCGCCATCGACGACGTCTGTGCCGCTGCCGAGGTGTACGCCCGCCTGGCGACGGAACTGCTGACGCCCGACGCCTGACGTATCACGCATCACGCATCTAGACCCGGAGCCCGCGATGAAGGTCAGTCCAGAAGTAGCAGAAGCACTCACAGACGGCGCGCCCGTCGTCGCGCTGGAATCCGCCCTCATCACCCACGGCCTGCCCCGTCCCCTCAACCTGGAGGTGGCCCGGGAACTGGAGGCGGTGGTCCGGGAGGAAGGGGCCACCCCGGCGACGGTCGCCATCCTGGACGGAGTGCCCCGTATCGGCCTCTCCCCTGCCCAACTGGAGGCCCTGGCGCAGGCGTCGGACCCGGCAAAGGTGAGCCTGCGGGACCTGCCCGCCGTGGTGGCCCAGAAGCGCACCGGCGGAACCACCGTCGCGGCGACGATGCACCTGGCCCACCGGGCCGGGGTGCGGGTCTTCGCTACCGGGGGCATCGGGGGGGTCCACCGGGGCCACCCCGAGGACGTCTCCGCCGATCTCTTCGCCCTGGCCTCCACCCCTATCGTCGTCGTCTGCGCCGGGGCGAAGGCCATCCTCGACCTGGGCCACACGCTGGAGACGCTGGAGACCCTGGGGGTCCCCGTCGTCGGCTACGGCACCGACGCCTTCCCCGCCTTCACCAGCCGCTCCTCCGGCCTCCCGGTCCCGCTGCGAGCCGACACCCCTGCCGAGGTGGCGGCAATGGCCCGCGCCCGCGACGCGCTGGGGCTGCAAGCAGCCATCCTGGTGACGGTCCCCATCCCCGAGGAGGCAGCGATCCCCTGGGAGGAGGCCCAGGCGGAGATCGAGGCCGCCGTCGCCGAGGCGGAGGCGCAGGGGATCGGTGGGCGCGACCTCACCCCCTACCTCCTCTCCCGCCTGGCGGAGCGCACCCAGGGCCGCACCCTCGCCGCCAACCGCGCCCTCCTGGTCAACAACGCCCGCACCGCCGCCCGCATCGCCCTCTCGCTGACCCGCTGACCCGCCGATCCGCTAACTCGCCCAATTCGCCTAATCCGCCCAATCCGCTTCTGCTCAATCCGCTTAATCTGCTCAATCCGCTGACCCCCCCTCCACTTCCACCTCATACCCCACCCCATCACTCACCACCTCCACCATCTCATCCCGATCCGTCCGATACACCCGCCGCCCCTCCAGCCGGTCCAACGTCTCCCGATCCGGCTGCCGGAAAGGGACCCCCTCCTGGGCCGGTATCACCACCACCTGGGGGTCCACCGCCGCCAGGAACGGCTCCGTCGTCGCCGCCGCGTCTCCGTAGCGGGCCGCTTTGAGGACGTCGCAGCGGAGCCACGCCCCCTCCGCCACCAGCCGCCCCTCCACCGCTGGTCCGGCATCCCCCGTCAACAGGAAGCAGACCGAACCGTGGTCCAGCCGCATCACCACCGAATTATCGTTGAAGTTGCTCCCCTCACCGAAGGGGTTGGGGCCAGGATGGAGGACTGTAAGCAGCACCCCCTCGTCCAGCCAGATCCGCAGTCCCGCCTCTCCCCGGAGGACCTGCGCACCGGAATCCCCCAGCACCTCCTCCCAGCGGGCGCAGAGGTGGGTGTAGCATTCCAGACCAGGGACGATCACCCGCTCTACCTCGTACCGCTCCAGCACCGGGATCAGCCCGGCCAGCACGTCGTCGTCGGGATGGGTGAGGACCACTAGATCGAGGCCGTGGTCCCAGAACGGCATCCGCCGCCCCAGCCGGTCCAGCAGGCGGGAGGGACTGGGTCCTCCTCCGATCAACACCTGTCGCCCAGACGGGGTGCGGACGAACACCGTGTCGCCGCCGGTGTCCAGGAAGGCGACGTGGAGCCGCCCGTCGGGCAGGGCGCGCCAGGCAATGACCCCCAGGAGGAGGAGCAGAGTGGAGACGGAGAGGGCAACCCGGTCGCCGAGCCGACCTATCAGCCCGCTCCAGACCGCCTTCGCACGGGTCAGCAGGTCCGCCCGCCGCCGCGGATCCTGGTAGCCCCACCAGGTCAACAAGCCCAGGAGCACGTAGTAGGCCCAGACTGTCCAGCCTTCCACCCGCCCCAGATCAACCCAGGCGAAGGGGGCACGGGCGGTGATCCGGACCGTCTCGATGGTGTAGGTCAGGAACAGCCAGGCCACCCAGCCCAGCACCCGTCCCGGGGGAAGCCAGATTAGCCCCGCTACTGTCGCCAGCCCGCCCCAGACCATCACCCCCGGCTGGGCAGGAAGGACGAGCAGGTTGGTCAGAAGAGCGATCAGGGAAAGACGGCGAAAGTAGTAGAGGATAATGGGCGTGGTGGTCAGTTGTGCTGCCAGGGTCACCAGGAGAGCCTCGGAGAGCCAACCCACGACCCGACGGGCGTCCCGCGGGGAGAGGTATCGGCTCAGCAGGCGCTCCGCCCATCGCTCCAACGGCGCGGCGTAGAGGAGGAGGCCGACGGTGGCGGCGAAACTGAGTTGGAAGCCGATGTCCCACAACACGTAGGGGTTGATCGCCGTCATCACGACGGCCGCGGCGGAGAGGGAGACCGGGGCGAAGGTCTCCCGACCGAGGTGCTTGCCCAGCAGGTAGAGCACGCCCATAATGGCCGCCCGCACCACGGCGGCGGAGGCTCCGACGAACAGCGTGTAGACCACCACCCCGCCGATGGCCACCCAGGTCGCGCGCTGTCTCCCCACCAGGCGGCGGGAGAGCCCGGCGAACACCCCGGCGATGATGGTGATGTTGAAGCCGGAGATGGCGACGATGTGGGAGGTGCCGGTGGCGGAGAAGGCCTTCTCCAGGTCGGCGGGGATACCGCTCTCCACGCCCAGGAGGATGCCGGTGAGAAGCGACGCGGCCGGTTCGTGGAGGATGGCACCGATCACCCCTTTAGCACGCTGTTTCAGGGCCAGTAGTGCAGCGTAGAGGGGATTTCCCTCCCCCGCACCAACCCGCACCGCGCGGGCGCGGCGGACCAGGGAGTGGATCCCCTGGCGGGCCAGGTAGTCTCGATAGGAGAAGTCCTCCCCCTCCGGCGGGGTCTCCAGGAGGCCCACCACCCGGAGCCGGTCGCCGTAGGCGAAGGCGGGGTAGGGGTCCACCCGCACCAGGGCTAGCCCTTCCACCGGCAGGGTCCGCCCGTCGGGGAGGGTGAGATGGTCAGCGCGGAGCCGAAGGAGAGTGTAGGTCTCCCGCTCGTCCGGTTCCCCAACCACCACCCCCTCCAACGTCACCCGTCCGACATCGTTGTAGGTCGCCAGCGAACGGCTGTCGAAGCGGGGACGGGCGATCTCCATCCGGGCCGCCCCCAGCGTCAGGGCGAGGAGACAGCCGAAGAGGAGACGCGCTCGGGCGCTGCTACCCCAACCGATCAAGCCGATCAAGCCGGTCAGGGCAACGAGCAGGAGAACCTGCCAGGAGGGGGAGAGGACATGAGCCAGCAGGATGCCGGCCGACCATGCAGCAGCGACGTATACCAGTGTCATCGCGCACCTCGGCAGACCACGTTGAATCTTCGACGGCCAGGTGCGACCGTGCCTCAACTATAGCACGAAATCCCAGAAGGGCAAAAAGAGGGCACTCTGATACTTTGGAAGGGAGCCTCCGGCAGGTTCCCTACGGCGCACCCGAGCGCGCCGTAAAGGGTGCCCTGGCTGGTCACTTGTGCCGTCAAGCCGCGCATTAACCTGCGGGAGGCTGGCAAACTGTCAGGTGGTCAGAAGAGGGCAGAGGATACCTGTGATTTCCGCCGCAGAGTACAGGGATCGCAGGGACTTTTGCAGTGTTCCTCCACGCCCTCTGCGGTGGAATGCAGATCAACAAGCACGGCGCACCTGCTACCCAATCCCCCCTTTTCGAGGTACAATACTTTTGATATGCCGACACCCGTCACTCACCTGGTTATGGCCCGCGTGTTGATCGAGAGCGGCACACTCCCCCCGCCCGTCCAATCGCTGCTGAAGCGGGAGTGGGGACCCTTCCTGCTGGGCCACACCGCACCGGATGTACAGACGGTCAGCCATCAGCCCCGCGACGAGACCCACTTCTACACCCTCCCCCCCAGCAATACGACCCCCGCCTACCGCCGCCTCCTCCGCACCTACCCCGAACTGGCCCGACCGGAGCGGCTCTCATCCGACCACGCTGCCTTCCTCGCCGGGTACCTCGCTCATCTATTGGTGGACGAGCAGTGGTGGCGGGAGATCTTCCATCCCTTTTTCGGCCCCCAAGCGGGGTGGGAGACGTTCGAAAGGCGGCTTTTCCTCCACAACGTCCTCCGCACCTGGATGGACCAGGAGGACCAGGCCCGGCTGGACGGGCAGGAGGCGCAAGCGCTGGCGAAGGCCGAGCCAAAGGGGTGGCTTCCCTTCGTGCGGGATGAGGACCTGCGGGCGTGGCGAGACCTGCTGATGGAGCAGTTACAACCCGGGAACCGGGTTCGCACCGCCGAGGTCTTCGCTGCGCGGATGGGCCTTCCGGCGGAGGCCATCCAGGCGACCCTCCGCTCCCCCCTCCGAATGTCCCACCTCTTCCGCCACGTTCCCCCCGCCCGCATCCAGGCCTACCGGGCCGACGCCCTCCGCCGCAGCGCCGATCTGATCGAGGAGTACCTGGCCCCCGCCGTGGGGCAACATCACTTGAAAGAACCACAGAGACACAGAGAAATGGCAAAAAAGTGAAACTCTGTGCCCTCTGTGCCTTCGGGGTTAAATTTCAAAGGAGGTCTCGATGAACATTCTGGTCACAGGAGGCGCAGGCTACATCGGCAGCATCGTCGCCGAGGAACTGATCCGACAGGGCGAATCGGTGGTGGTGTTCGACAACCTGTACACCGGCCACCGGGCCGCCGTCCCTCCGGAGGCGGTCTTCGTCGAGGGGGACCTGGCGGATCGGGCTGCCATCAAGGCGGTCTTCGACACCTACGAGATCGACGCCGTGATGCACTTCGCTTCCTACACCCTGGTCGGCGAGTCGATGGAGCAGCCCTTCAAGTACCTGGGCGACAACGTCACCAACGGCCTGAACCTGCTGCAGGAGGCCGTCGCCCACGGCGTCCGCCGCTTCATCCTCTCCTCCACCGCCAACCTGTTCGACCAGCCGGAGCGGATGCCCATCGACGAAGAGGAACGGATCATTCCAGGCAGCCCCTACGGTGAGTCGAAGCACATCCTGGAGCGGATCCTGCACTGGATGGACCGCATCTTTGGCTTCCGCTACGCCGCGCTGCGCTACTTCAACGCCGCCGGGGCCTCCCCCACCGGCGAGCGGGGGGAGGACCACGACCCGGAGACCCATCTGATCCCCCGCGTCCTTCAGGTGGCCCTCGGTCAGCGGGATAAGATCGTCATCTTCGGCGACGACTACCCCACACGGGATGGCACCTGCGTGCGGGACTACATCCACGTGGTGGACCTGGCCCAGGCCCACATCCTGGCCCTCCGCGCGCTGGACCAGGGAAGCCGGACCTACAACCTGGGCAACGGGCGGGGGTTCACCGTGAAGGAGGTCATCGAGACCTGTCGGGAGGTGACCGGCCACCCGATCCCGGCGGAGATCGGTCCCCGCCGTCCTGGCGACCCCGCCGTCCTGGTCGCCAGCAGCGAGAAGATCCGGCGGGAACTGGGGTGGGAGCCGAAGTACCCCGACCTGCGCACCATCATCGAGCACGCCTGGGAGTGGCATCGGACCCACCCGCACGGCTATGAACGCTGAGGACACTGAGAGCGCTGAAGGCACTGATGGTCTGACCCCTTTCAGCACCCTCAGTGATCTCAGTGCTTTCAGTGGCCTCAGTGACCTCAGTGATTTCGGCTGATGCGCGTTCTCTTAAACGCCTGGTTCTGGTCACGCCCGGAGACCGGCAGCGGGCAGTACACCCGCCGCCTGGTGGAGCACCTGTCGGCCCTGGAGCCGGGTCTGGACGTGACACTGATCGCGCCGGGGAAGGGGCTTGGGTTTCAGGTTTCAAAGTTTTCGGGCAAGGAGACCCTGAAGCCCGAAACCTCCAACCTGACCAAACTGTACTTCGAACAGGTCGCCTTCCCCCGCGCCTGCCGCCGCCTGAGGGCAGACGTGGCCCACGTCCCCTACTGGGCCCCCCCGATGGCCCCCTCCGTTCCCACCGTCGTCACCATCCACGACATCATCCCGCTGGTCCTGCGGGAGTACCGGGGCGGGCCGCTGGTGCGGGCCTACACCGCCCTGGTCGCCACGGCCGCCCGCAGCGCCGCCCTGGCCCTCACCGACTCGGAGGCCTCCCGGCGGGACATCCTGGCCCACCTGGACCTTCCCCCCGAGCGGGTGCGGGTCATCTACCTGGCAGCCGATCCCCGCTTCCGGCCCGATCCCGGACCGGACGACGC
>Ga0209426_1001022_pt1 | contig 20810 bp, 16 predicted proteins | sample Deesub1362B_J571_FD_187697 | JGI IMG/M metagenome (GOLD analysis project Ga0209426, IMG submission 187697) | Deep oceanic, basalt-hosted subsurface ecosystem from Juan de Fuca Ridge flank, Pacific Ocean, CORK Borehole 1362B_J2.571 (SPAdes)... ...
GTTTGATGATCCGTCCGATGATATTCGGTTGCTGACGGGGGGTTATTCGGGCGGAGCGACGGTAGGTGCGTTTGACTTTGCATACACGGATCCTGCGTTTGGCTATCCGGCGACGGACTGGATTTATTTTCGCCGTCCGCTGGATGATCAGGGGACGTGGGATGTGTTTGTACAGGATATTACCAGTGGCGCCTACACCTATAGCTGGTGGGATCATACGGAAGAGGTGCTGGCCAGGATTATCATCTGTGATTTTGGCGGCGCTGGTACACTGCCAGAAATCGGTACGGTCATCCGCTGGATTACCAACAAACCCAACACTCCGAACGATGTGTACCTGTTCAAATCGAAGGCACCTGAGTATTCAAAAGAAAACGCTCTGGCAGATGTAGAGAAAATTAAGGTCTATCCGAACCCGTATTACGGATTCAATCCGCGAGAATTGACTGCGATTGACCGGTTCGTTTCCTTCAACCATCTGCCGCAGCGGGCCATCTTCCGGATCTTCGATCTGGCCGGGAATCTGGTGCAGATCCTGCATAAGGACAGTCCGAGCCAGTTCTTCCGCTGGGATCTGAAGAACCACAACGGATTGCCCGTGGCCAGTGGTATGTACATCATCCACATCGAGATGCCGGATCTGGGGGCCACGAAGATCCTGAAACTTGTTGTGGTCCGTGAGGAAGAGTTCATTGAGGTCTATTGATTTCGAACCGGCTTCCGGAAGAGGAGGATAAGTTGGGTTTGAAATAAATAAGGAGAGAATAAAATGATACGGAAGAGTTTTCGGATCACAGCCATTGCATTGGGGTTTCTTTTGGTTTCCCATGCAATTGGTTTTGCGGGAGGCGTTGACCGTGTCGGCACGGCCTCCGGTGTACAGCTGCTTGTTCCGGTAGGAGCGCGGTATCTGGCTCTGGGAGGAGCCAGTACCGCCAATGCCGTCGGGGTAGAAGCCATTTACTGGAATCCCGCCGGGCTGGCCCGCGGTACCAACGCGGCAAACGCCATGTTTTCGCATATGACGTACCTGGCGGACATCAGCGTTGACTACATCGCTGTGGAGGCAAATTTTGGGGGCATCGGCCATTTTGGTTTCTCCCTGAAGACATTCGGGTTCGGGGATATTGAGATCACCACTGCGGATAACCCGGATGGTACCGGGCAGCTCTTTTCGCCGACTTTCTTTACGCTTGGCTTCACATACGCCCGGATGCTGATCGACCGTGTAGCTTTCGGTGTGACGATGAAGATTATCCGGGAGCAGATTCCGCGGGTTGGTGCCACGGGTGTAGCCTTTGATGCAGGTATCCAGTATCTTGGATTTGCCGGTATCCGCGGGTTGAATCTTGGTGTAACGGTAAAACACATTGGCCCTTCAATGACCTATGACGGTACGGGGCTGAATTACCTGGGCCGAATTGAAGGAGCCAAACGGCCAACAACCAATATCAAGTTGGATCCGGCTGCGTTTGAGCTTCCTTCCATAGTGGAACTTGGTCTCTCTTATGAATATTCGCTGGGTGATATGGGAAGCGTGACCGCCTCTTATCTCTTCCAGAACCATAACTTCGCCGCAGATGAACATAAACTGGGAGTTGAATTTAACTACCAGGATCGCTTCTTTCTGCGGGGCGGATACGCTCTTGGTGCCAATTTGCCCAGCAACATGACGTACATCTATGGTCCAACATTTGGCGCCGGGTTTGTCCAAAAATTTGCTGGAGTCGAATTCGCTCTTGACTATGCGTATCGGGCCGTGGAATACTTTGATGCCAATCACGTGTTTGCATTCCGGATTGGCTTCTAATTTTGCCGACTCAAATGGTGGAAAAAGGGTTGGGTAGGGATACCCAACCCTTTTTTATTTGGAAAACCATGCATCGGTGCCGCTTGTTTGTTATATTGATTAGGAAAAAGCAAAAAAACCGGTCAAAAATAGGGTTTATCATGAGGGGATGGAAAAGAATTTGGGTTGCTTTGTTGGTTTGGTTAGCAGCCGGCATTGCCGTGTCGGGTGAAAATTCACAGGAACTACATGTGGATGTAGACTATGCCCATTTCCGGGCCAACGAGTTCGAAAATTTTGTAGAGGTTTATTACGCCCTCTATCCAAGTGAATGGAAATTTGTACCGCATGGGGATGATTCGCTGGCACAGGTTGTGGTGCGCCTTTCCCTATTTCAGGGAGATAGTCTGATCCAAAAGAAAGCCTGGCGGGTGGAACAGAAAAAAAGTGGACTGGCAGATCCGAATGTTGCAAAATTTGATCTTATCCGCTACCAAATCCAGCCGGGAGATTACCGTATCGAAATTCAGGTGGAAGATGCGAACGATCCCAAAAGAAGAACAAGTACATCACTGGAAATTTCTAACCAGGCATTTCCCAAGACACAGCTTTCTCTGAGTGACTTGCAATTGTGCCGCTCGATACGCCAGGCGACAGAACAATCTCCGCCTGTAATGGTAAAAAATGGTCTGGAAGTGATTCCAAATCCGGGGCGATTTTTTGGGTCACCCTATCCAGTGATCTTCTTTTATGTGGAAATTTATAACCTGCAGGAAGGAATTAAAGGGGATAACTACACAATCAATTATTTTGTCACGGACTTGGATGGAAAAAAGGTAGATGGGGTCCGAGAACATGTTCGGACCCGGCCCATAAAGGGAAATCGCGCTGTAGAAATAGGGATCGTGAATATCTCGAAATTGCCGTCCGGAACGTACTGGCTGTATTTTGCGGTGACGGATTCTGCCCGGGAGCATCTGGCCTATACACGGAGTCGCTTTTATTGCTATAATCCTGGGGTCGAAAAGAAAGAACCGCTGGCTCAGCCGGTTGTTGCGGGAGGAAGAACGTATTCGGTCTACGAGCGCATGGCTCCTATTCAGATCGAAAATGAATTGAAATACATCCGCTATATTGCCACAAAAAGCGAGATGGATGTGATCCGGTCGCTTAAAGATCTGGATGCCAAGAAACAGTTTCTGGTTGAGTTCTGGCGGAAAAGGGACCCAAAACCGGAAACTCCGGAAAATGAGTACCGCCGGGAGTATCTGGAGCGGGTCCGGTATGCCAACCAGCATTTTTCAGGATTTACAGAAGGGTGGCAAACCGATTTCGGCCGGGTGTACATCCTTTACGGCCCTCCCAGCAATGTGGAACGGGTACCCAGCTCGCCCATGGGCCGGGCCTACCAGATCTGGACTTACGACAACTTACAGGGTGGCGTGGAATTTGTTTTTATCGATTTTACCGGATACCAGCAGTATGAACTGGTTCATTCAACCTACCGGGGAGAAATTGAAAACTGGGAGTGGCGGAAACTGCTGGAACTGAACTATCAGCGTCCTCCCGACAGACGCGACTATTAAGGAACTTCTAAAATGCAGACTGGATTCTGGAGGTACAAATGCGCCGCCGCAGATTGTGGTTCCTCCTGTTCGTTATTCTTTTTGTCAATTCCGGTACGTATTCTCAGGAAAAAATCGGCCTTTCATTCAAAGTTGGAATCAATCATGCCAACATGGCGGTGGTCCATAAGGAAACTGGAGAACGGTTGAAAACCCAGGCCAGAAACAATCCCTTTTTTTTGCTGGAATTTGAATACCGTTTTGCCAAGATCTTTTCTTATGTAGCCGGTGTATCCTATCTGCAACAGGGTTATGCCGTGCGGAAATATTCCGGAGAGGACTATCCCTACACATACTATCGTGATCTCCGCTATGTGGGCATCGTCCAAAAAGGACGGGTCACCTTTTCTTTTCCTCCGGTTGAAATTTTTACTGCTCTTGGTGTAAGCGGTGAAGCGTTGATCAGTGCCAAATATCACCGCCAGTATGACCGAAATGCCAAACCAGCTTACAGCATTGATGAAAAGGATTGGTTTAATTCCGGAATGATCATTCCAGAATGGGATGCGGGGGTAGGTCTTTTGGTGGGACCGTGGCGGATCTCTGCGGAGTTGACGGTGGTTATTGGAGGGGACGATATCGGAAGGCCGGAGCGTTCCTACGCGTTCAAGTATACCCGAAAGTTTCGGGATGTCCGCTATTTTCTGGGGATCACCAGGTACTTTGAGTAAAGGGTCCGAGAATACGGCCAGAATAATAGATCCAGAAAGGCTACTGCTTTTCGGACGTGGACACAATACCGTCCGTAAAGACAGCTGCGGAAGCTATTTCCGCTGGAAGTTTCCTGTTCTTTTGTGAGAAATAGACCGGGTGCTCGCAAGGGCGCAATTCCGGGGGGAAAGAAACCGGCAAAAATTTCAAAAACGGCCTTCTTTCTGTCACCTTAATCTTTTCTTGATTCAGGGAAAAATAGGATCATCTCCCTTTTATGGGATTCCCGGAAGGCGATTCTTCAGCTCCGAAATGCGTGTCTTTTGACTGTGTGAATTTGTATTCTTCAAGTATTTCTGTGGCGGAATTCGAGGCGATTTCTTTGAGCTGAACAGAGGATGCATTCCGGGACGGTTGTTTTGCAATATTAAAGTTTGTGAAACAGAATAGTTTTCTGATATGTTTAAATGCTCAACATTTAATGATTCAATAATTTCTACTGCCAAGCTTTTGATTCACCACCAGCCGCTATTCTTGTAGAGATCTCTTGTTTCAAGAGAACGGGCTATTTATTTTAATTTGAAAAAGTTATGGATTTATGTGCATCAAGAAGGGGATGAACGATGAAAAGGCGACGCACCGGAGTGGTCAGGTTCTTTGCCGTCCTGGTATTGGCGGTTTTTGGGGGAACGGCTTTCGCTCAGCAGACAGATGAGTGCATGGAGTGCCATTCCGATCCAACCCTGGTCCGTGAAACGCCTTCCGGTCCGGAGACCCTCTATGTGGATCTTCAGGTTTTTCAGAATTCCATCCATGGTGGTCTGGAGTGTACCGATTGCCATCAGGGAATTGAGGAGCTTCCGCACGCCGAGCGGCTGGAGGCTGTAAACTGCGGAACCTGCCATGAGGAAATTTACCGTGACTGTTCCGAAGGTGTGCACGGACGCGAATATTCCGGGGAAGAATCCGACGTGGCCTGCTGTTCGGACTGCCACGGGACCCACAACATTTTGCCGGTTCAGGATCCGGGGTCGCTGGTTTATCCGGCCAATCAGGCAGAAACGTGCGCCAAGTGCCATTCCGATCCCGACTTTGTGCGCCGGCACGGTCTGCCCAAAATTTCACCGCCCGATGCGTACAAAAGCAGCGTTCACTATCAGGCGTTCTTGCGGGGCATCAGCAATGCACCTTCCTGTTTTGATTGCCATGGCCTTCAGGGATCGCACAAGATTTTGCCGCTGAATGACCCTGCTTCGCCGGTTCACCGGGAAAACATTCCGGGAACCTGTGGACGCTGCCACCAGAAAATTACCGTTCAGTACATGGAAAGCATTCACGGCCAGCGCCTGCAAAAAGGGATCAGTATGGCACCTACGTGTGTAACCTGTCACGGTGAGCACGTCATTCAATCGCCGCTGAATCCCGAATCGCCCACCTACTACCTGAACGTTTCCAAAAAAGTCTGTTCGCCCTGCCATCAGAACGAAGTTCTAAATGAGCGGTACGGCTTGCCTAAAGACCGGGTAGTCACTTACGCCAATTCCTATCACGGGCTGGCCGTTGAACGCGGCTCAAAAACGGCGGCCAACTGCATCAGCTGCCACGGCATCCATGACATTTTTGACTCGGCTGATCCGCGATCGCGCGTTAATGTGGCCAATCTGGAAAAAACCTGCGGCCAGTGTCATCCTGGGGCCAGTACCCAGTTCACGCAGGTAAAGGTTCACACGTACAGAACCCCCGTTGAACTGAAGGCCGCTGATATAATCCGTTCCATCTACACGCTTCTGATTGTGGTGACGATCGGGGGCATGATTTTGCACAACCTGATCGTTTTTCTCTTTTACATCCGGCGCAAATACCGGCAAATCCAGGTGGAACCAACGGTAACCCGTTTTAACCGCTCCATGGTGCTCCAGCATGCGGTGCTGGTTCTGTCCTTCACAACCCTGGTGATTACCGGATTTGCCCTGAAATTTCCCGATTGGATGATTTTTAAGCTGTTGCTGCGGGTGGGACTGGACGAAGCGGCCCGGAGCCTCATTCACCGGATCGCTGGGACGGTGCTGGTGATCGCTTCTTTCTATCACCTATTCTGGATTTTCTTCAACCGGCACGGGCGGAAAGAATTCCGCAGCATGTTGCCCTCCCTTCAGGATCTGTATGATCTAAGGGAGACCGTGCAGTATTATCTTGGCAAACGCCGCGAACGTCCGCAGTACGATCAGTACAATTACATTGAAAAAGCCGAATACTGGGCTCTGATTTGGGGTACGGTTGTTATGGCTGTAACGGGCCTGATCCTCTGGTTTCCGGTGTGGTCCGCCAGGCTGTTCGGAGCCTGGGTGGTGCCAATTGCTGAACTGATTCACCTGTACGAAGCCATCCTGGCCACCCTGGCGATTCTGGTATGGCACATGTTCTGGGTGATCTTCTATCCGGAGGAATACCCGATGAGTCTGGTGTGGCTCACCGGGAAAATGCCAAGGGAAGAAGTGGAACATAGCCGCCGGCGCTGGCTGGAAAAAATGACCGAGGAAGAAGAGCGCGAAAGCGTCCGGATCTTTGAGTAAAAAACGTGCAGACCGAATTGAATGAGGGAGTGCGGGAGTGATGAGGATCTGGCGACCGTTTACCGTTTTGCTGGCTGTTGGGGGAATGTTACTTCATATCCCGCAGGTACAGCGGGCCAAGGCACAGGAGGGACAATTCTCTGTGGTGGTGTGCATGGAATGCCATGCGGACCGGGATCTGACCGGGGTGGACCGCAAAGGGAATGAAATATCCATGTTTGTGGACCTCCGGGTATTCCGTACCTCCGTACACCGGAACATGAAGTGCACATCCTGCCATGGCGGGATTGATGAAATTCCTCATGACGAAGAGCTCCCACTGGTACGGTGCGGGGCTTGCCATGATGCAGAGAACCGCGATTACCTGGAGGGCCGGCACGGGGCAGCATTTGAGCGGGGCGATCCGGACGCACCGGCCTGCTGGGACTGCCACGGAAAACATGATATCCTTCCGGCCCAACACCCGTCCTCTCAGGTGGCACGGGCCAACCTCACGCGTGTCTGCCTGCGCTGCCATGTGGACGAGGAAATTACGGCCAGACATGAGGAAATGCCTGCCCCACAGACGATAAAAGCCTATGAAAAGAGCGTGCACGGAAAGGGATATTTTGAAAAAGGGTTAACGGTGGTGGCAGAATGTGTAGACTGCCACTCCGGACACTTAACCTTGCCGGCCAGCGATCCGCGATCACGGCTCTACAAAGTGAATGTTCCGGAGACATGTGGCTCCTGCCACCGGCAGATTCAGCAGGAATACGAGCGAAGCGTTCACGGCGAGGCTCTGCGCAGCGGAGTGCTGGAAGCACCGGCCTGCACGGACTGCCACGGTGAGCACGATATCCTGCCGCCATCGGAAGAAATGTCCCGGGTCTCGCCAAAAAATATCCCAAAAACCTGTTCGTCCTGCCATGATGATGTGGCACTGGCCGAAAAGTATCAGCTGCCTATCAACCGGTACCGTACCTACCTGGAAAGCTTTCATGGGGTGGCGCTAAAATATGGCAAAACCGTGGTAGCCAACTGTGCCAGCTGTCATGGTGTGCACGATATTTTGCCATCGTCCGATCCACGCTCGAAAATTCATCCCGATAACCGTCAGAAAACCTGTGGCCAGTGCCATCCCGGCATTGGGATAAAAGCTGCGCTGGGGAAGGTGCACATTGAGGCCTCGCCGGCCAGTTCAAAGGGTAAGTATTTTGTCCGCAAGTTTTACACCTGGTTTATCAGCATCTTAATGACCCTGTTTGTGCTTTACATTCTAATTGAAATGATTGGACGTATCCGGCACCGAAGGGCGAGAGGAGCGGCGTCATGAAACCAGCGGAAACCATCGAACGGTTTAACCGGAACCTTCGTATCCAGCATTTCATATTGATGATCAGCATGATCATGCTGAGCCTGACGGGACTGGCCCTCAAATTCCACGATACCTGGCTGGGCCGGTTGCTGATGGCCATCGAGGGCGGTTTCGGAATGCGGGGCATCATTCACCGGACATTTGCCCTGATTTTAATCGGGCTTGGGGTATATCATTTCTACTACATTCTTTTCCGGAAAGAAGGGCATGAAGAGTTTCTCCGGATTGTTCCGCGCGGTAAAGACGTTCGTGATTTTGTACAGTATTTGCGATTCAGTATTCTGGGGAAGGGTGAACCGCCGAAAGCTGGCAAGTATGATTTCCGCCAGAAATTTCAATACTGGGGCGTGGTCGCCGGCTTCTGGGTTATGGTAATCACCGGGTTTGTTCTCTGGTTTGAATCGGCGGCTATGGCAGTGCTGCCCAAATGGTTTATCGATGTGACACTGGTTTTTCACGGCTACGAAGGACTGTTGATCTTTCTGGTTCTCTTTCTGTACCACCTTTACAATGTTCATCTGAATCCCGATCATTTTCCGATGAGCCGCGTCTGGCTGGATGGGAAGATCAGCCTGGAGCAGCTAAAAAAAGAGCATCCGCTGGAGTACGAGGAACTCTTTTCCGGTGCACCGTCCAGTGAGGAGGAGAGAGAGGGAGGTCATCGTGCGCAATAAATGCTGCAAATGGACTGTGTATCTGATCACTGCGGGGGCGATGGCACTGGCAGGGGTAGTCTATGGGCAGGAACGGAATGCCGCAACGGCGCAGCTTCAATGGGACCGATGTTTGATCTGCCACGGGAAACCTGGGCTAAAAAAGGTACTGCCCAACGGCCGGATTATTTCCCTCTATGTGGATCGCGATCAGCTGGCCCGGTCAGTACATTCCAAGCGCCGTTGCGAAGAATGCCATACAGATATTACCACCATCCCGCACAAAGGTGAAATAAAGAAGGTTGATTGTCGGCACTGCCACTACAAAGGATCGCCCATGGGCGTGCCGGATACGGAAAAGTATCTGGAATATGAAGAGAGTGTACATGGGCGGGCGGTGAAAGAGGGCAATCCCAAAGCCGCCATCTGCCAGGATTGCCATGGGGCCCATGATGTTCTGCCGCCTACTGATCCCGCTTCCCACGTGTTCAAACTTCATGTACCGCAAACATGCGGGCGTTGTCACCTCAAAGAATATTCTGATTACAGCAAAGGTGTTCATGGAAAACAGTTGCACGAGGGCAATATGGATATGCCTTCGTGTGTGGATTGTCACGGCGAGCACCGCATTTACCGCCCAACCGATGAAAAATCAACAGTTTATGCAACACACGTTCCGGAAACCTGTTCCAAATGCCATGCGGCAAAACAGATTGTTGGCAAATACGGTCTTTCGCCAGAACGGGTAGAAACCTACAAGGAAAGTTTTCACGGCATTGCCACGGAGTTTGGCGAGAAGCGGGCCGCCAACTGTGCCAGCTGCCACGGGTACCATGCCATCCTGCCCTCATCGGATCCTGAATCTCCCATTTATGTGACAAATATTCCGAAAACCTGTGGTAAATGTCATCCCAATGCCAACCTGAATTACGCCCGCGGAAGCATCCATGTAAATCCCAAAAGCAAAGAATCCGGGGTGGTCTATTACGTAAGCACCTTTTTCCGCTATTTTACCACGCTGGTCATTCTGGGATTGATTATTCATATTCTTTTGGATATCTACCGCAGAATCAGGCTGCGGCTTGAAAAGGAGAAATCGTAACCAGGTGAGGGATGGGAAATAAATAAAGATAGAGGAACGGGATGGAAGAGAAAAAAGATCTGGTAAAAGAGCAGTACGAACTCCGCAACGAGCTGTATTCCTACCTGGAGCAGCAGGTCCGCGAGCGGCTGCACGAGGAAGTGGATGAGGGATTTGTTGAATCCCTGCGCCAGCGGATTGATGGGCTGGTGGAAGAAGGAGTGGGCGAAATCCGCGAACGAGTCCGGCGAGAGATTCATGCTGAAGTGACAAAAAAAGTGGGTGAAATCCGCCGGAAGAAAGAGAAGCTGGAAAAAGAGAAAAAGAAAGAGCACGTGGAAGTTGAGCGGTTTTCCCTCAATGTCCGGATTCAGCATGCTATCCTTTTTACAGGGGTAATCATTCTCATTATTACTGGACTACCGCTTAAGTTTCATGAAGCCAGGATTTCCGAATTCGTCATTGGCTTGTTTGGTGGCATTGACGGAAGCCGCCTCTGGCACCGGATTGGTGCCACAATGCTTATCATCGTTTCGGTATACCATATGATTTACCTGCTTTTCTTTGAAGAAGGCCGCTATAACTTCCTCCAACTGCTTCCCAGATGGAAGGATATTAAAGATTTCGTCCAGATGATCAAGTATTACCTGGGCCTGACGGCGGAGAGGCCTAAATTTGGCCGGTTTTCCTATGTGGAGAAGTTCGATTACTGGGCAGTTTACTGGGGCATGGTGATTATGGTGGGGTCCGGTCTGCTGCTGTGGTTTGAGGAGATCTCCTTGCGGGTTCTGCCAAAATACATGATCGATATTGCCAAAGAAGCCCACAGCGATGAGGCCCTGCTGGCAACCCTGGCGATCATCATATGGCATTTTTACAACGCACATTTCAATCCTTCCAAGTTTCCGCTAAATAAAACGATGTTTACCGGAAAAATCACTCTGGATGAGATGATGGAAGAGCATCCGCTGGAATACGAAGAACTGGTGCGGCAGGGGAAGATCCAACCGGATGCGGAGGATAAACAATGAACTGGATACTGGCCATCTCCAATTTCTGGGAACGGTACAGGAAAACCATCCGAAATGTTCTGTACGTTCTGGCTGCTCTCTTTCTGGTGATCGTGCTGATTGAAGTTTTCTTTCATGCATCTGCTACTTATTTTCCTGGTGCTTGCACCGCCTGCCACTATGAGGACTTTGCCTACGATGCCTGGAAGAAGTCAACACATAACAACCTGAATTGCGCCGGCTGTCACCATTACCGGTTTGGGATGTACACAGGGTTTATTTTAAAGTACTGGGCTGGTTTCTACTCCGGGCACCCCATTGTGGATGTAAAGGACGAGGCCTGCTTCCGGTGCCATGCGGAGCACGTAATGGCAGATACGGTCTACTTCAGGAACAATGTTCATTTTAATCATTCCGAGCACTATCGTAAGGTAAACCGGACGGTAGAATTGCGCTGTTCCAGCTGCCACACTGCTCTGGAAGGCAAGAAACACATGGAAGTGTCCGAGGAGAACTGTTTTCTCTGCCACTTCAAGGGGGTAAAACGGGGACAGTCTTACACCGGATGCCCGAGCTGCCATGGGACTCCGAAAGATATCGTACAGCACGGAGGGTATGTCTTCAGCCACCAGTCCTATCTGCGGCTGGGAGTAACTTGCGACCAGTGTCACGTGGACGTGACAAAAGGGACGGGTAACGTGCCCGAACGCATTTGCCGGGATTGTCATGTGGAGCGTCTGAAATTTTACGGCGATGCTTTTCGGATTCACGAAATCCACGTAACGCGGTTGGATCTGAAATGTTTCCGGTGTCATACGGCCATCGAGCACGGTGAAATTCGGCTGGTAGAGACTCTGGAGGTAACCTGTGAGCGTTGCCACGGCACATCCCACTCCATGCAGAAGGAAATGTACATGGGAACGGGAGGTCGGGGGGTTCCCGATGTACCAAGCCGCATGTTTGCGGCTCAGGTGGCCTGTGATGGGTGCCACCCGAAGATGGGAGAGGCGGGTAAACTTTCGCCGGCGGAGGACCTTCGTCTGAAACGGGAATCCTGTGTGCGCTGCCACGGCGAAGGTTTTGACCGCATGCTGGATGACTGGTTGCGGGAGATGCAGCAACTGGTGAGGGAGGTCCGGCCGTTCGTACAGCGGGGCACGCGGCTGGCGCAGTCCGTACCCGAAAACCGTGTTAATGCCGGAAAAATCAAAGATCTCGTGGAGGAGGCCCAATACAACTTGAAATTTGTGGTGGAGGGTCGCGGTGTGCACAACATTGACTATGCTGTGCGGTTGCTGAAGCGCAGCGTGGAAGATGTTCAACAGGCCTTCCGGCTGGCAGGCCGGGCTGCCCCCTCCGTGAAAGATGCGGTTCTGACCACCAGCGACGGGTACTGCACCGCATTCTGCCATCATATTGTTAAGCCCAAAAAGCAACTGACGTTCGAGCGCATCGATTTCCCGCACCGGATGCATTCAGCCGAGCTGGGGCTGGAATGTACTACATGCCATTCGCCGGACAAACACGGCTTGCGGGTCATTACGAAAACTGAGTGCATGAACTGCCACCATGAACAGCAGGATATTGCCTGTACCACCTGCCACGTGGAACAGAACGAGCTGTATACCGGCAACATCCGGGAACTGGGGATTTCCGACCAGCCAGACGTGATGGCCGAGGCTGAAGTGGAGTGCTCCGGCTGTCATGATGTATCCCAATCCGGTGAAGTGCTGGGGCTGGTTGCAGAGGCTTGCACAAGCTGCCATGAAGAGGGGTATGACGAAATGCTGCGAGAGTGGTATAATAACCTGCAGGACCTGATGTCACGGGTGATCGTCTGGAAGCAAGAAACCCAGGATAAACTACGGCGCGGGGACATTCCGAAAAATCAGATTCTCGAAGTCCGCAGGAAGTTATCGCGGGCCGAGAAGGTTCTGGCTTTTCTGGAAAAAGCACGGCCGGTCCACAATCAGGCCCTGGCAGAAGAACTGCTGATGGAATTTGTGGAGGATGAGTAGAAAAGCGTGTATCGTAAATTTGGGGAATGGGAAGGTTTAGAGTGAATGTGAAGAATCAGGTGTTTTTGTGAACGTAAATCTGGGAAAGTGAGATTTTTTGTCCGTTTGCTCTTGGAGATGGTTTCATGGAAGGGGGAAATTTCCTTCCTTTGACGAACTTTGGGCGGTATAGGTAGCCGCTATCGCGTTGAAAGAAGTAAGGGCTCCGGAAGGAGCCCTTTTCTTTTGCTGCTGGCAAAATTCTCTGTGGTTCTCCAGGGGGGAACGACCTCTCTTATTTTTTCAGCATTCCGGCTGAGCTGCAGAAGTCATTCTCCCAAGTAGATGCGGAACCGGTGGCGCGTTCCGTATATTGTTTCACGGTCCGCTTTTTACGTTGTCGCTTCTGCCTCTGCTGGTGTCTCGTACGCCTCTGGCCACGGTGGAAAAATCAGGGTAAGAAGGTACAGGATCAGAAACGGAAGCAGAAGCAGAACAATGGCCATCAGCAGCCCTTCGATACCCAGCAATGTCATTTTGTAGGCTGTCAGGCCGCGGAAACTCTTACTGAAGAGCTGGCCTCCGATTACCACATTCCAGCGGGTGGTAAAGATGCCCACTTCTACCAGCAGAGCGGAAATAAAGTAAATATGCCGCCGTAGTTCATCCGGAATGGGGAAAAGCTTGGTGGCTGCCAGGGCCACCAGAGGCAAAATCATTCCAAGCAACAGCTGAATGACTACCAGGCTAACGAAAAGCTTGCTGGATACCAGCTGGGAGAGAATCTTGATCGATTCTTCCGATTCGTAGATCCGGTGCAGGAAGTCCAGGGCCTCCAGTGAAAAGTCGATAATCATCATGTAAAACAGGAAGCTGGCAAGCTTATCCAGACACTTCATATCGATGGGTTTCCAGCGCATCAGTGTGGTGACCATGTAGATAAGAAGGAGCAGGGCAATGCCTGAAACGATGGCGGAAAAGAGAAATACGATTGGCATTAGCACACTGGACCACCAGGGATTGGCTTTGACGGATCCGAAAATAAATCCGACGTAGCCATGCAACAGGAAAGCGGACGGTATGCCGAGAACGGTGATAAATTTGACAGCCTTTTTGTCAAATTTCAGCGATTCTTCGGAGGTGTCGGTGGAGAACAGCAGGATGATGCGGTGCAGCCATTTTTTCAGACCGTGTTCTTTCTGGCTGAGGCGGATAAGGTCGCCACGGTAATCGAACCAGATTTCCAGAAGAAGCACGGCCATGAGATACCAGGCATACACGAACCCAAACATGGCCATGGCCGATTTCCGGTTCGGCGTAAGAAAGATTTCGTAGGCCCGCTCGGGGTGACCGAGGTGAGCCAGCAGCGGCATGGGGGCTACAATCAGGAAGGCCAGTGCCGTAAGCAGCGAAAGCCGATAGGTTGGCTGAACCTCCTTTACATTGAACACCTTTACGAGAGAGGCGAGAATGAAAGCACCAGCCACCAATCCGGTGATGTAGGGGTAGACAACGATTAAAATGCCCCAATGCAGTTCCACTTCGTTGGGATAAATATAACCGGTTATTTCTCGCAGGATTGCGTACAGTTCATGCATAGCAGTCCCTTCCCTATTTCACTGCCATATCCAGGTTGGCGTAATACACTTTGGGCTCCGTATTCAGGTACGGTTTGAGCACGTTGATCTTGTTCATCCGCATGAAACGCACCAGAGGGCTGGCCCGCCCCTTCAGGTCGCCGAAAATGCGGGCCTGGGTGGGACAGACCTCCACGCAAGCCGGAGCCAGTCCCTTGACAATGCGGTGGTAGCAAAATGTACATTTATCGGCAACCCGCTTTTCGGGATGGAGGTACCGGGCTCCGTAAGGACACGCCTGAATGCAGTAGCGGCATCCGATGCAGTATTCTTCATCTACCAGGATCACCCCGTCCGGAGTGCGGAATGTGGCACCCACCGGACACACCTGAACACAGGGCGGATTTTCGCAGTGGTTGCACAATTTGGGGACGAAAAAGCTGCGCAGGATGTGGCGTTCCGTCGTTATAGGCTGAAATCCGTGAATCCCGCCTTCGGGGCTGTCCACCGTGATTTCACCATCCCGGTGAACAATGTACCGTTCGACCCAGGTGCGGAAAAAGAACGGTTCTTTGGGAACCTTGTTTTCGGTCTTGCAGGCCCAGGCACAGCGGCCACACCCAATGCACCGTTCAATCTGAATACCCATACCCCAAAGGTGCTTGGTAGGGTCGTAACCTCCAAGGTTTTCTTTAAGTTCCTCTGCCAGTTTGGGATCGTTCGGAACGTCCAGAGGAACAAACAGGAGCAGCGACGATTTGACCAGGGTTTTCAGAGCGTCGCGCCGGCTCTTCTTCTGCTTCCGTTTCGCTTTCTTGCTCATCTTGCCTCCGGTAAATGTGGGTAATGACATTGCCAGCAGACGTACCGACCACCATGTGTGCTGATGTCAATTTTGATCGCTTCAGGAGCTTCGGTGGAGCCTTCCGCATGGCAGGCACCACAAAATTCCCGGGTTTTGGGCTTGTCCGGCCGGTAGGTACGCGGATTCACCTTATGTTCTTCAGGGGTCTGATGACAGCGGGTGCACGGGATGTAAACATGGTGAGAGACGGCCTTTGTGCGGGCAATTTCCGCATGACAGGCCTCACAGCCTCGCGGTATCTGGGGCGGTTTAGGATCGTGCGGATTGTGGCAGACCGTACAGGCCTTCATGGGATTGTGAGATTCCACAATGATCATTGGAAACCCTGTGGGCCGCGAAGCCAAATAGGCATGGCAGATGGGACAGTATTCCCGTCCCGACGGTTTGAATGGTGTCACCTCATCGGGACTTTCTGTATGTTTCGCAGCAGGGCCGTGACAGGTTTCGCAGGAAAGTCCCTGATGATACCCGTTCGCCTTCTGCGAGCTGATGTCGTCGTGGCATTCTGTGCAGATATCCTGACCGGCGAATTCCACTTCCTGCGAGGCCACGTCGAAAAGAGCGGATGCCCGGAAGTGGTCGTACCGCCCGAAGTCCCTGGGAATAAGGAGCATTCTACCAATGAAAAAAGCAGCCAGCACAAGGATAACAACCACCGACAGACGTTTGATCTGATCCGGTATGCCCTTTCCAAAAGAGGCCATCACATCACTCCTGTTTTGAAATCCGATCCGTTTTGCTTTCTCCCAAAACTGTGAGATACGCAAGATGATGTCCTTTCAGTTCGTTTCATGCCATTGAACGGGCTCGGCAATCTTCCGGTTTTTTCCGGCTGCAAAAATGCACTCAGCCAACTGATGGCTGTGCGTTTAATGGTTCTTTGTTAAATGTTGCCAATGTAAACAATTATGTACCCAAATATTGAACGCCCGCGATCTGCTATGTAATCTCCAGAATTGTCAAGAAAAGAACAAGAGGAAAAATTTTAAAAGAGAAAAAAATATCTTTTGTAGAAATGGGATGTCCCGTAAGATATGTAGAAGTACTCAACATAGCGTATGAATTATTGACAGTGGCAAGATTTCAGGGATTGAAAAAATGGAAAACAGGCAGACAATTCGTTTGGAATCACTTTTTCTTAACATTAAATTTATAAGGCTTTAGCCTGGCAGCTTTTTCTGAAATCCGGTTTTTCCCGGGTTTTTTTGTGGGAAGATGTAAAGCTGACGGTGGAGTATGTGACGCATCGGCAGTGAAATAATCTCTCAGGAGGGTAGAGGATGTCGCCAAAGCGGCCTGCAAGGAAAAAAATGAAACGGCGTTCGTTTCTGGATTATCTGCTGGGTACTTCTTTTGCCATTACCGGATTTGGCATTCTGGGAGCCATTGTCCGCTTTATCTGGCCACCTCACCGGGTTGTGGGGATTCAGTACACCGACCGGATGCTGGCGACCACCCTGGATGAGCTAAAGGAAGGAATGGCTGTCCGCAAAATTTTTAACGGCCGCGGTGTGCTAATTGTTCGGACAGCTTCTGGCATTACGGCGGTGGACATCAAATGTACCCATCTAAAATGCAACGTTCGATGGGATCCGGAAAGGAAGATTTTTGTCTGTCCGTGCCATAATGGTCTTTTCGATCAGTACGGCAATGTGATAGCGGGCCCACCTCCGCGACCGCTGCGTCGGGTGGGCGTCCGCGTGATGGGCAATGCAGTCTACCTGGTAAGCAGAGAGGGCTAAAAATATGGCGAAGAGATCCTGGTTTTCCGGTGTTTGGTCCAATCTGTCCCGTGTAGTAATGGATTTTGTAGAAGGTACGGGCCTTTTCTTTTCCCGCATGGACCGCCGCTTTGGTTTGCGGGGGGCCATTCAAAACACATTGCGCAAACCGTTGCCGCCCTATTTCAACATGGGACATTACCTCGGGGGGATTGTTCTGTTCCTGTTTGGCGTCCAGGTGATCACTGGCGTGCTGCTTGCCCTGTACTATTCACCTTCGCCGGAAACGGCCTATCTCAGTGTCCAATTCATTAACAATCAGCTGCCTGTAGGGTGGTTGATCCGGGAAATCCATGCCTGGGCGGCCGACCTGCTGATTATTTTTCTGCTTTTGCACCTGATCCGGGTCTATTTCATGGGAGCCTATAAAACGCCCAGAGAATTCAACTGGGTCGTCGGGGTTCTCTTGCTGCAGCTCTTTCTGATTTTTGCTTACACCGGTTACCTGCTTCCCTGGGATCAGGTGCGTTACTGGTCCCTGACATTCGGAATTGAGAAGATCCGCAACCTCCCCATCATCGGGAAGTCATTGATCTACCTGCTCCAGGGTGGGGAAGAGATTTCCGGAAACACCCTGACGCGGTTCTATGTACTTCATGCCATTATTCTGCCCTGGGTGACCACTTTTGCAATCTGGCTTCATCTGGGGCTAGTGCGCCGGCTGGGGCTTGCCGATCCGTTCGGGGACAATTGAACGTGCATTAGCGGAAAGGCTATTCAAAAGTGAGGATAGCGATGGAAAAGAAAAGCGAAGCTTTTTATCCAAAGCATTATTACCGTGCCCTCATCATTGCGTTTCTGCTTCTTGGCGTACTGATGACCTTGGGGGTGTATTTTCCGCATGGTTTGAGCGAAAAGGCGGATCCTTTTCAAATGCCGGATGAAACGTTTTATCCTCCCTGGTATTTTCTTCCGGTGTTTAAGCTGGTGGAGCTCATGCCGGAAAAGGTGGGTGAAACCATCCAGTTTCTTCTTTTGATTCTGTTTTTTATCTGGCCTTTCGTGGATCGTGGGCCAGGCAGGCACTATTCTCAGAGGAAAATTTCCGCCTTTATCGGGCTTCTGGTTCTGATCGGGTTTGTTGGTCTGCTGATCTGGGGATGGCTGAGTTAATGAGGGCTGAAACTCATGGGTGGAGAGAGGAAAATGGGAAATAAATTACTGGCAATTCTGGTACTGATTTTGTTCCTGGGAGCGGATGCGGCGGCGAATCAGAAACGTCCGAATTCCTGTACGGTATGCCATGGCGACCGGGCGGTGGAATACGCGAAAAGCATACACGCTTCTGTCCAGGTAACCTGCACCGACTGCCACGGTGGCAACGAACGGGATCTGGAGATGACGGCACACGCCCGCCGTTTCGGTTTTAAAGGAAATTTGAAGGATGGCCGCCCGCCGTTTACCAAACAAGAAATCGTATTCCTCTGCTCCCGCTGCCATTCCGATACGCGATTGATGAATACCTACGGTTTGCCTTCGGATCAATTGCAGCAGTACCGGGTGAGTGAACACGGGGTTGCCCTGCTGAAGCGGGGAGACCGGAATGCCGCATCCTGCAGCGATTGCCACGGTGTGCATACCATCCTGTCAGTAAAAGATCCGGCCAGCACGGTTTTTTACAAGAATGTTCCGGAAACCTGTGCCAGATGCCACAGCGATGATCGGCTTATGGCCCGCTACGGGATTTCTGCGGAGATTCCGGAAAGGTACCGAGATGGGGTTCACGGACGGATGTTGCAACAGGAGAACCGCAAGGACGTACCCAACTGTTCCCGTTGCCACGGCAGTCATGGAGCCGCGCCGCCGGGTGTGGTTCGGGTGGAAAATGTTTGTGGACAGTGCCATGCCAAAACCCGCCAGTTTTTCGATGCCAGTCCGCACCGGCCGGCGTTTCAGGCACGCGGCATCTCGCAGTGTGTTAGCTGCCACGATCCACACTACACCGAAAGGGCGGATTTGAGCTATTTTGAGTCCCGCTGTACCTCGTGCCATGAAGAGGGAAGCGGTGAGTACCGCCGGGCCCAGCAGATCCGCGTGCTGGTTCAGGAAACGGAACAGGAACTGGCAGAGGTGGAAGAGATTCTCAAAAGTGCACGGAAAGTGGGAATCTACGTTGATCCGTATGTGGAGCAGCTGAGTGAAGCCCGTACCCGGTTGATCGAGGCCATTCCGGCTTCCCATTCTCTGGCACTGGAAGATATCGAACGGTACACCAGCGAGGCCCGGGGGATTGCAGCAGACATCCAGATCGAGCTGAATACCCATCTGGGTGAACGCAATCTCTGGCGCTATCTGATGCTGGGAATCTGGGGTTTTATTCTGATTGTGGTGGTTTCGCTGTACCTGCAAATGAGGCGGCGCGAAAAAGAGCTGGAACAGGAAGAACCGGTGGAATGAAAAGGACGGGGAGAGGGATTTTCCATGGCCCGGAAAATATGGCGCAAGCAGCTTGAAAAATGGGCGGTTACGTCCCTGAAAGTGCTTATTGTACTGGCGTTTCTGGGGGTGTTTGGGTTTATCTTCATGCTGAAATATACGGAGAATCCGGAGTTTTGCAAAACATGCCATTACATGGTTCCCTACTACGAATCCTGGAAAACTTCGTCACATAACCAGGTGAAGTGCATCGAGTGCCATTATCCGCCCGGAGTAAAAGGGGAACTGGAGAGCAAATGGACGGCTCTTTCTCAGGTGGCGAAATATGTAACGGGGACATATGGGACGAAACCGTGGGCGGAGGTAAGCGATCAGAGCTGTTTGCGTTCGGGCTGCCACGATAAGCGGTTGCTGCAGGGTAAGGTGCTTTTTGGCAATGTGATTTTTGACCATACCGGCCACTTGCGCGAAATGCGCCGTGGAAAGCGGCTCCGCTGCACCAGCTGCCATTCACAAATCGTCCAGGGGTCGCACCTGACGGTGACCACAACAACCTGCTTCCTCTGCCATTTCAAGGATCAGGATATTGAAACCTCAGAACTATCTAATTGCAACCTGTGTCACGGTGCGCCCACTAAAGTGGTTTCCCATGCCGGCATTACTTTCGATCATAAAGATGCTGTGCGCATGGGCGTCAATTGCATGAAGTGTCACCGCAATGTGGTCCGCGGCAACGGCGATGTCCCCAAAGAGCGCTGCTTTAACTGCCACAATGAAATTGAAAGGATCGAGAAATACGATGATATTTTTCTGATTCATGAGACCCATATTGCGGAACACAAAGTGGAATGCGTACAGTGTCACCAGGAAATTCAGCACGGGCTGATCGAACTGGCGGCTGCCATCGAAACGGATTGCCAGTCCTGCCATCCCGATCATCACAAGGCGCAGCGGGAGCTATACATGGGTATCGGCGGCCGGGGCGTTGAGGCCAAGCCAGATCCGATGTTTTTGACCAGCGTCACCTGCGAAGGATGCCACATTGCCCACAAAGGGGACGAAGTGGAAGGCTATACCGCCATTGCGCCCTCTGCCGCCTGCATGAACTGCCACGGTACCCAGTACGGGACCATGCTTTCCCGCTGGAAGTCGGAAATGGAACGGCGGCTGAAAGCGATCCTACCCGCTCTGAAGCGGACCCGTCAGGAGATTTTGCGTGCGCAGACAACTCCGGAACGGATTAAAAAAGCCCTGGCTCTCTATGAGGATGCCGAATTCAATGTGAAGCTGATCCGCTACGGCAAAGGGGTTCACAATATTGCCTATTCAGAGGAACTGCTGCGCAAAGCAGAGGAGTGGCTGGTTGAAGCGCTCCGGCTGGTGGGTTCATCGTACCGCCCGCCGAAAGTGGCGGCTACCTCCGTTGTGGTTACCTCTGAGTGTTATCGGTGTCATTTTGGCGCCGAGAACCGCGT
>Ga0209426_1001024_pt1 | contig 20754 bp, 18 predicted proteins | sample Deesub1362B_J571_FD_187697 | JGI IMG/M metagenome (GOLD analysis project Ga0209426, IMG submission 187697) | Deep oceanic, basalt-hosted subsurface ecosystem from Juan de Fuca Ridge flank, Pacific Ocean, CORK Borehole 1362B_J2.571 (SPAdes)... ...
GTTTCCCTGTTGGGTTTCAGCGAGGAGGAGCTTTTTTCCCGACCGTTTGTGGAGTTCATTCACCCCGAGGACAGGGAGATGGTGGCCGAGAACTACAGGAGGAGGCTCGAGGGAGAGGAGCTTCCTTTGTCTTACCCCTTCCGTCTCGTTAACAAAGGGGGGCACATTATCTGGGTGGAGTTCAGAGCGGCGCGTATAACGTGGGAGGGGCGTCCTGCGAACCTCTACTTTGTCGCAGATATTACGGACAAGAAGAGGTTCGAGGAAATGCTTCTGAGGCAGGGCGCCCTCTATGAGGGGATACTGAAGGGCTCTCCATATGCGGTTGCCCTTTTGGACCGGGAAGGGAGGATCAAGGAGGTGAATCCCGCCTTCTGCAAGCTTTTCGGATACGGGCCCGTGGAGCTTGAGGGTGTATTGATATGGAATAAGGTCTTGCCGGAGGAGCTTCAAGAAGAAGGGAGAATCAACCAGAAGAAGATGATCTCCGGGGAGGTCGTCATGACGGAGGGTGTTCGGTTTCGCAAGGACGGCTCTCCGGTGCATGTGGCCATTACTAGGTATCCGGTTCGCATTGGAGATCGGATAGAGGGCGGATTCGCCATATACAGAGACATCACGGAACAAAGACGCGCCGAGGAGCGGCTTCGCCGAAGAGGGGAGGAGCTGAGGGTGCTGAACTCCATACTCAGTCTCTCTTTGGAGGACCTTCCCCTCCGCAGGCTTCTCCACGAGGCCCTGGATATCATACTTTCTTGTTCCTGGCCCTCCATTGAGGGAAAGGGAGCGGTATTTCTGGCCGAGGAGGACCCACCCTCCCTGTTGATGGAGGCGCAACGGGGCCTTTCCCTTGAGCTTCTTCAAAGCTGCAGCCGCATCCCCTTTGGCCGGTGTCTGTGCGGAAAGGCGGCACAAAGCGGAAAGATCCTCTTTGCCGATGGGCTTGATGAGCGACACGAGATCCGCTACGAAGGGATCTCTCCCCACGGCCACTACTGCATCCCTCTTATCCACTCGGGAAGGATACTGGGTGTGCTCACCCTCTATGTGAAGGCGGGCCATGAGAGGAACCCTTCTGAGGAGAGATTTCTTCAGGCCCTGGGCGATACCTTTGCTGGCATCTTGCTTCGCAGCCGTGAGAGGGAGGCCCGCCTGAATGCTGAGAGACGCTACAGGGATCTTTTGGAGAATGTCCCAGCCGGCATATATGAGATCGATGTGGAGACCCTTCGTTTCAGAAACGTCAATGACTATATGTGCCGGCTTTTCGGATATTCCAGGGAGGAGTTCCTCAAGCTTACCGGTTACGATCTTTGGACTGAGGAGGGTAAGAAAATCCTAAGCGAAAGACAGAAGAGAGTCCTTCAAGGCCTTCCTGTTCCGAATGAGGTGGAGTATCCCGGCAGGACCAAGGATGGCAGAGAGATTTGGGTCAGGATCCAATCCAGGATTGGACGTGACTACCGAGGAAAACCGGTCGCTCGTGTGATCATGACGGATGTGACAGAGCATAGACGCCTTGAGGCCCAGTTTTTTCAGGCCCAGAAGATGGAGGCGGTGGGGAGGCTTGCGGGTGGGGTGGCCCATGACATAAACAATGCCCTGACCGGTATATTGGGTTATGCTGATCTGATCCTTTCCTCTGTGGATGAGAAAGATCCGACCTACGAGTTTGCCTCTGAGATCCAGAAGGGTGCCAGGCGGGCATCCAGGACCATCCAACAGCTTCTGGCCTTCAGCCGAAGGCAGATCATTCAACCTCAGGTGCTTGACCTGAATGAGATGATCAAGCAATTCCAGAAGATGCTTGTCAGGCTGATTGGAGAGGATATAAGGCTGGAGGTCCATCTGGGCTCCATGAATCCCATGATCCTTGCTGATCGCGGTCAGATGGAGCAGGTGTTGATGAACCTTGTGGTCAATGCCCGGGATGCCATGCCCGAGGGGGGGACGCTTACCATCGAGACGGCCGATGTGGATCTGGATGAGCAATGCGCCAGGACCCACGGGATGGAATTCGAGCCAGGCCCCTATGTGATGCTTGCGGTGAGCGACACGGGGGTGGGGATGGACGAGGAGACCCGCTCACGGATCTTCGAGCCCTTCTTCACCACCAAGGGGAGGGGAAGAGGAACCGGCTTGGGGCTCTCCACCGTCTATGGCATCGTCAAGCAGAGCGGGGGTTACATCTGGGCGTACAGCGAGCCTGGCAGAGGGACCACTTTCAAGGTCTACCTCCCCAAGTTTGTGGGCGGGGAGGAGGCCGCCGAAGAAGAGCCCAAGGAGGCCCCGCCCGAGGGCGGATCCGAGACCGTCCTGGTGGTGGAGGATGATGCCTCGGTTCGGAAGGTTGCCAAGGCCTTCCTCGAGCACTTCGGATATGTGGTGCTGGAGGCGGCCAATGCTGGAGAGGCCTTGGAGCTTTGCCGTCGGGAAGTCCATAGGATAGATCTGCTTTTGGCCGATGTGATCCTGCCCGAGATGAGCGGCCGCGAACTGGCCGAGCGCATCAAGGCCTTAAAGCCGGGTGTAGAGGTCCTATACATGTCAGGCTATACGGACAACGTCATCGTTAAGCACGGAGTTCTGGATCCAGGGGTGGCCTTCATCCAAAAGCCCTTCACCCTGGAGGCCCTGGCCCGAAAGGTCCGCGAGGTGCTGGACAAATAGGGCCCACCCCCGCTCTAGTTTTTCTCATTTTATGTGACAAACTACAGCAACGGACAGAGAGGAGTGGATCTACTACATCGTCTTCAAGAAGAACGGGAAGGTCTACGAGGAGAAGGCGGGCAGGCAGATCGAGGATGACATGACCCCAGCTAGGGCCGCACGGATCCGAGCTGAGCGCATGGCAGGGAAGCGGCCCTCCAGAAAGGAGATCCGAGAGAGGGAAAAGGCTCGAAAAGCCCAAGAGGAAGGACGATGGACCTTCCATAGGCTGTGGGAAGAATACGAAAAGCAGAAACCCGACTCTAAGACCTTAAGGGTGGATAGATCTCGCTACATGAACCATATTCACCCTTTTCTCGGATCCAAGGAGCCCAAAGAGATTGTTCCCCTGGATGGGGACAGGCTCAGGATCAGACTTTCAAAGACCCACTCCCCCCACACCGTCAAGCACGCCCGGGGCTGGTTTCCCGACTGGTTAACTTTGGGGTTAAAAAGGGCCTCTGCGAGGGGCTTTCCTTCAAGGTGGAGATGCCTAGGGTGGATAATCTCAAGACCGAGGACCTCAGCCCCGAGCAATTGGTGCGACTCCTGGAGGTCCTTGACCAGCATCCTGGCGATATCAGCGACATCATGAAGATGGCCCTCTTTACGGGGATGAGGCGGGGGGAGATTTTCCGTCTCATGTGGGACGATGTGGACTTTGAGCGGGGTTTCATCACGATCCGGAACCCCAAAGGTGGAAGGACGCAGGTCATCCCCATGAACGATGCGGCCCGCGAGGTCCTGGAAAAGAGGCCTCGCAGGGACAGCCCCTATGTCTTTCCAGGACGTGATGGAGAGAGGAGGAGCGATGTGAACCATCAGGTTCGGCGTCTTTGCGATAAAGCCGGGATCCCTAGGGACTTCCGTCCTTTGCACGGTCTGAGGCACGTATACGCCTCCATGCTGGCCTCAAGCGGAAAGGTGGACATGTACCCCCTGCAGCGGCTCCTCACGCACAAAAGCCCCCAGATGACCCAGAGAGATACGCTCACCTTCGAGACGAGGCCTTGAGGCGGGCCTCTGAGCTTGTAGGAGAGCTTGTCACTGTGATAAGGGACAGCAAGGGGAAGGTGATCAACCTCACTGCGCCTGAGAAGGTTCCAGGATAGACAAGGAGACATTGTCATGAAGCTGAAGGTCATCATCAACGAGGCAGAGGAGGGGGGTTATTGGGCCGAGGTGCCCGCCAATTCCTGGGTGCGCCACACAGGGAGAAACGTTCGAGGAGCTCCTGCAGAACCTCTACGAGGCCATAGAGGGATGCCTCTCAGTGGACGTTGAGGAGCCCTCAAAGGACAGCAAGAGCCGTATTGTGGAGATCGCTGTATGAAGGCCCTCTCTGGGAAGGAGTTGGCCAGGATCCTGGAAAGGCACGGGTGGAATCTCATGCGCGTCCACGGGAGTCATCACATCTATGGCAAGAAGGGGAGCCGGGTGCGGCTCTCTGTGCCTGTTCAATGGAAACCGGGCTCTGAAGAGGGGGCTTTTACTCCACCTGTTCAAGATGGCTGACGGCGGATCTCGAATAGAGAGGGCGGCACTGCAAACTAAAGAGGGTGCAGACTATTAGAAGATGCACGATGGGGAATGAACGGAAGCCGCGCGGTATCCTTCTGACTCAGAGGGAGCCTGCAAGGGGGGGAGATCATGAGCATTGACAAAAAGATCCCCCATTACCCAAAGGATGTTTGCAATGACACGCGAAACCAAAATCCTGCACTTTCCCAAGGATCTTTGCGAGGAAGTAGTCGAGGAGTTCCTTGAGGCCTGGCGCAAGCGAGAGGTCGATGTGGTGTTCCTCATATGGAGGGAGCCCAGGCGGGATGACGGGCTGATCCGCTTTTACTGGTGGGGCCAGGGGCCGTTTACCTGCACGACGATCCTCGGGTTGCTGGAAAGGGCCAAGGAAATAGTCTTTGAGTATATAAGAAAGCACACAAGCTAGGCCTACCCATCTAACCGTCTCCAGCCTAATCTCCCTTGGTTTACAAATCTATCTTTCTGGACTAATATGTAAACTAAGGGAGGTGACAGCATGGCCATTGGGGAAAGAATAAGGTCGGCTCGTCGAATGTCGGGGATGAGTCTGCGGGATCTGGCCCAGAAAGTAGAGGTCAGTGCCACGGCCATCTCCAAATATGAGCGTGGATTGAATGTCCCCAGCTCCGGGGTAATCATCAAGCTGGCCAAAGCCCTTGATGTAAGACCGGAATATTTTTTTCGGCCAAACAAGATCTCCCTTACGGACCCAGTATACAGGAGTCGGGCCTCTCTCCCTGAAAGGCACAAGCGGGCAATCCAGGAGCGTGTCAAGGACTTCGTGGAGCGGTATATGGATGTGGAGTACCTGCTGGGAGAGGTCATAAGATTTGATCTTCCCGACAATATTAACAATATTAATCGGTCCGTGAGCTCACTGGATCATGTGGAAGACGTTGCTTTCGGGTTGCGTCAAGCCTGGAACCTGGGGCAGGGGCCCATTGAAAGCCTGACGGAGGTATTGGAGGAGAAGGGGATCAAGGTGGGGATGATAGAGGGTTACGAGAAGTTCGACGCTCTTACCTGTTGGGCAAATAATGAAATTCCTATCATCGTAATAAAAAAAGACATTCCCGGTGACCGTCAACGGTTCAACCTTGCCCATGAACTCGGCCACATAGTTCTGAAGTGTGCCCGAGAAGTAGATCCCGAGAAAGCAGCATACAGATTTGCAGGGGCTTTTCTTGCGCCAGACTCCGCGGTCCGATTTGAGTTGGGACAAAGGCGCAGGCGGCTGGATTTGTATGAATTGCATTTGCTGAAGCATAAGTATGGCCTGAGTATGCAGGGGTGGATATATAGGGCCATGGATTTGGGGATCATTTCTGCATCTGTCGCCAAATCGCTCTTTCGAGTGTTCCGAGAACGTGGATGGCATTCTCGTGAGCCCGGTGACCAATTCCCGTCAGAAGAACCAGGTCGGATGAAACGGTTGGTCCTACATGCCCTGGCTGAAGGAATTATCTCTGAAGCCAGGGCTAGTGAGCTATTGGCAATGCCCTTGGAGGAGTTTAAAGAAAAGGAAGCCAAAGAGCACGAGGGTTTTCCGGTTGGTATTCATAGTTAACTCCAGCACCCTAATCAACCTGCATCGCGGGGGTTTGTTAAAGGAGTTCCTCCAGCTCCCATTTAAGCTATTCGCACTGGATGTGATCATTGCCGAGCTGAGAGAACCTCCAGGGAGCGAATTGATAAAATATGGCTTAATATCGCGCAAGCTGACGCCAGATCAGATAACTCAAGTGGGACATTTTGCGGGAAAGCACCGCAGGCTGAGCATCAATGATGTCTTTGCCTTGGTTCTGGCGAAAACTTTGAACGCGACCCTTTTGACCGATGATGGTCCTTTGAGAGAGGTGGCCAGGGAATAGGGGGTTGCACTGCATGGCACTTTGTGGATTTTGGACCAGTTGGTAACAAGAGGGCTTGTCAGTAAACACCAAGCCCGGAGGGCGCTCTTACAAATGCTGTCCCAAGGAAGTCGCCTGTCTCGGGCAGAGTGCCAAAAACGCTTGAAGAGATGGCACAGGTAAAAGAACATGAGCTGGGAGTGTTTGCGATGAGATAAAATCCAGGAGCATAGAACTAGGCCGCTTTGTGTCTTTTCCCTTCCCTGGGCTAGGACAGGACTGCCTGAAAAGCTGTGCAACGGCAAAGCAAAGCAGAGAGTTGTTACAGCCTGCCCTGGGATCTCTTCCGTTGCAACCTTTCCAACTATTTTAACCTGCTCTTCTTTCCCACCACAAGAGTCTTACCAATCTCTCCAACCTACCTCTCAAAGGAGGATAGCTCGAAACTCTTTTTTTAGAACTGCCTGCAGGCCCCACGTTGTATCCTCAAAGAAAATGAGCGATGCAGGAGGAAGAGAATGGGGAGCAAGCCTGGGGCAGATGGACTGCTCAATGAGATCGAGGCCGCCCGCGTACTTGGGCTTTCCGTGGCCACTCTGCGCAACTACCGCTGGTTAGGCCGGGGGCTAGCGTACCTCGAGCTGGGCCGGGCGGTCCGCTACGCTTTGGAAGATCTGGAGGAGTGGGTGCAGCACATCGAGGCGATCCCCGGGGTGGCCAGCGATGAGGGGTTTATCGCGGCACGAGAAGGCCCAGCTTGAGGAAGGCCTCCGTGAGGATGAGCTCCGGGAGGAAGTCCTCCGAGATGCCGAGACCTTCATGGAGGCCTGGCGGAACCTCGAGCCGGAGGAACAATCTCGCCGGCTCCAGGGGATCATCTCCAGGGCTGTCCATCTGGGCGAGGCTGAGCGGCTAGTTCTGCGGGAGGCGCTGGCCCGGGAGGGCGTCTGCGGGAAACGAGGTTTCGATCGGATCCTGAAAGAAGCTCAGCAGCTCAGGGAGCGCGAGCTCCGGAAGAGGAAGAGGCCCTGCGCTCTCTTCCCTGGCCTGGTGGATCTTGTTCTGGACGACAAGGGCGGGGTGGCCTTCTTGGTGGTTCGAGACGGGGATCTCCAGGTAACAAACTCCTGGCCGGGAGAGGATGGCATGACTCTTCGGCCTCCGGAGCGGGAGCAGATCCCCCTTTGATCCTGTCTCGGCGCAGTCGGTTTTGGATTCCCAGCGAGACGACACAGGGAACCTTTATGGGGATATCTTGGAAATCCTCCACCGGGCAGCTGTCTTGCCATCTGAAGCACATTACCATCTCGCCGCCGTCTTTGCCTTTTTCTCGCACCTGGCGGAACAGAGCGCATACTTCCCCTACCTCTGGCTTTTTGGTCTCCCTGAGCGTGGAAAGAGCCGTCTCCTTAAAGCTTTGGTGGGATTATGCTGGGGGGGACTCCGCACTGAAAGTCTGAAAACAAAGCCTACTTGTTTCGATTCGCTCATCTCTTTGGGGGGACATTAGGGCTTGATCTCTATGAAGCGAGTGAACGAGCTAAGAAGCGGGGCTCCTACGATCTCCTGCTGTGCCGTTTCGAGCGAGGGGCCAAGGTCCCCCGTGTGACCCGCACAGATGCGGGGGCTTTTAGGGATACCGCCTACTTTGAGGTTGCAGGACCGACTGTTATTGCCACCAACTGCGAAATTCGGCCCGAAGATCCTCTGCGCTCACGCTGTATAAAAATCACCATGCCCGAGGCCAGAGGAGTCTATTCCAATATCACGGCTGAAGATCTTCGACCCGTGCGGGCTAGGCTCCTGGCGTGGAGGGCATGGCATTTAACGGATGGACTGGTTGAGGTGGCGAAACCCGTCCCCGGACGCCTTGGAGATCTGATGCAACCCCTTCTTTCCGTGGCTGCCCTCCTTCCCGAGGAGACCACGAAGGCCCTCTTGCGGTTGGTCCATGACATGGAGGGAGATCGGAGGCGAGCTGAATCAGAAACGCTGGCTGGAAAGATTGTTGAGGCCTTGGATTCGCTTCGGGGGGAGGTGGTTGGTGGGCTTCTCCCCACAGAACGGTTGAGGGAAGTCCTCAATGAGGACCAACAAGAGCGCTATGCATGGTCTCCCCAACGGATCGGGCGTGAGCTCTCAGCCCTGGGGTTCGAGCGAAAGAAGACGATGGGGAAGGTCCACATTGTCATGGATGAGGAGCTTCTGGAAAAACTCAAAAAGAGATTCGTGGGGGAAACCTCCCTATCCTCCCTAAATTCCCTACCTTTAGAAAAATCAAGCACTTACGCCAGGGAGGAAAGGGAAATTAGGGAGGATCGCCAGAAAAACCTCCCTGATATAACCCTTGGAAATCATTCGAGAAGGGAGGATAGGGAGGAAAGGGAGATTTCCTCCAGCGATCAGGATTCTTTTAGCTTCAAGGAGGTGGTCATCTAATGGAGATCCTTTCCCGCCTCCAGGAATTAGGCTATGAGCCCCGAGTCGAGGGAGATCAGATCAAATTGATCTGGACAAGGCTCGAGCCTCCAGACTCTGAGGTAGTGGGGCCTCTCATTGAGGAGCTGAGAGCCCGAAAGCAGGAAATCATCGTGGACAAGCTGCTCAGTGATTCGTTGGAGCGCATTGCCAGGGGATACATCCCCGGCTCCATTGACTGGTGCAAGGCTCAGGCTCCGGGGCTCTGGGCCCGGATCCGAGAGGCTGAGCACAAGGTCAACGAGGTCGCCTTGAGACGAGACATCAAGGCCTTGGATCTGGCCCTCAGGGAGCTCGAGGGGCTTTGGGCTGAGTTGAAGCGAATCCGGGAGAGCAAGCCATGGAGAGGAAGGACGGCCTTATCGCAACGATCAAGAAGAACGCAACCGAGGAGATCCCCATCTCCTTGACCAGGTATAGGGGCTATGAGCTTCTGGATGTGAGGATCTACTTCGAGGACGATCAAGGGATCTGGAGGCCCACCAAGCGAGGGCTCACCGTCAGGCTGGAGATGCTCCCCGATCTCCTCAAGGCCCTGGGCAGGGTCAGAGGAGAGCTCTGCAGGAGGGGCTTTTGAGTCTGTAGGACCAGGAGGGAGGGAATTGCAGGAGCAATACGCTGTTGTCGGATGGAAAAATATCTGGCGAACTTTCTTCTTCACCAAGGACGGAAAGCCTATGCTGTCCTTGCGGACCCTTCAATCATACCGTGATGAGATGTTCCGTGCTGGTGTACTCTCAAAGATGCAGTTTGAGCCAGGAGAGCCTTGCCAGGTCTTTACTTTCCCCTCTCTGATGATGGCTTGGATCTCCACAAAGATCTCAAGAGGAGAACTGTTCCCCAGGTAAAAGGTCGGCAAGGCCAGAATCAGAAAATAAGGATCCCCTCACCCCTTTTTAAGCAGCCTCAAACCTCAGAGCTTAGCTTTCGAGAAGGGCAAAATTTGGCTTGAAGGTTGGGAATACGGTTGGGAATTGTTTCTTAAGAAGAGAAAAGGGGTTAACCTTTTCGGTTAACCCCTTAATTTTTTGGCGGGGTCGACCGGATTTGAACCGGCGGCCTCCGGCGTGACAGGCCGGCGTTATCACCTGGCTTAACTACGACCCCGCACTGACATCCCCGCGGCAGGCTCCTCCTCAGCGAGGCCCTTCAGGATGGTAGGCGGAACAGGGATTGAACCTGTGACCTCTGGCTTGTAAGGCCAGCGCTCTTCCCACTGAGCTATCCGCCCAAGAGCCGTAAATATATTACTACAAGACCCTTCAAAAGAAAAGCGATTGGATCGGTGCCCAACCTACGAGTTTACGCTCTCCTTCAGGGCTCGGCCGGGTCGGAACTTGGGCACCTTGCTGGCTTTGATCTGAATCGTCTGTCCTGTCCTTGGATTCCGCCCCGTACGAGCGGCCCTCTCCGCCACCTCAAAGGACCCGAACCCCACCAGGCTGACCTTTTCCCCTTTTTTGAGGGCCTCGGTGACGCTCTCGGTGAAGGCTTTCAGGGCCTTCTCGGCGGCTGCTTTAGAGATCCCCGCCTTGGACGCCATTGCGCTGACCAGATCTGCCTTGGTCATCCTGCCATCCCCCCTTCCTTACTAGAAGTTGTTATTGTAGAAAACGCGCCTTTCTACCTATCAGGGATCTGGGGGATTGTCAAGGAGGAAAAACGCCATGGCTGGGAAAAAAAGAAGCCCCCCTTCTTTCTCAGTGGGTGATCTGGGGTTCGCGTTCGGCGGAGATTCCTTCGGATCGTCCGAAGGGGAGATCCGCCTCAGGAACCTTTTGGTCGAAGAGAGCATCCGGATCCTCAAGGATCAGGGCAGTCTTGAGGACGTCGTCCATATGGTCCAAGGGGATCACTTCCACATCCTTTAGAATCTGCGCCGGGATCTCCTTGAGGTCCTTTTGGTTCTCTGCAGGGATGATCACCCTCTTGATCCCTCCCCGATGGGCCGCCAGGATCTTCTCCTTGAGCCCTCCGATGGGTAGGATTCTTCCGCGCAGGGTGATCTCTCCGGTCATGGCCAGATCTGCACGTACTGGAATCCTCAAGAGGGCCGAAGTGATGGCTGTGGCCATGGTGATGCCCGCAGAAGGCCCGTCCTTGGGGATGGCCCCTTCGGGGACGTGGATATGAATGTCCACCTTCTGGTAGAAATCGTCCTCCAACCGGAGCTGACGGCTCCTCGATCGCACATAGCTGAGGGCGGCGTGCGCCGACTCCTGCATCACATCCCCCAGCTTGCCGGTGACGGTCAACTTCCCCTTCCCGGGCATCACGGCCACCTCAGTCACCAGCAGTTCGCCGCCGAATTCGGTCCAGGCCAGACCATTGGCCAAGCCCACCCGGTCCCCTTCCTCCACCTTTCCATACCGATACTTGGGAACGCCCAAGAACTTGGGAATGGTCTTGGCTGTGACTTTGATGGGCTGGTCGTCCTTTTGCTGGATCACCCGTTTCGCCAGCTTCCGGCAGATGGAGGCGATTTCCCGTTCCAGATTCCGGACGCCTGCCTCCTTAGTATACTCCCGGATGATGGTCAGCAGTGCCCCTTGGGAAAAGGAGACACGGCGGTCTTTCAGACCATGAGCTTCGAGCTGCTTGGGGACCAAGAAGCCCCGAGCGATGTGGAGCTTCTCTACCTCGGTGTATCCGGGGAGCCGGATGATCTCCATCCGGTCCTGGAGTGCAGGGGGGATACTATGTAGGGTGTTGGCCGTTGTGATGAACATGACCCTTGAGAGATCATAGTCCAGGTCGAGATAATGGTCGTTGAAGGCGTGGTTTTGTTCCGGGTCCAAGACCTCCAGGAGCGCTGCGGAGGGATCTCCTCGGAAGTCCATGCTCATCTTGTCCACTTCGTCCAGGAGGAAGACGGGGTTGCTGGAGCCCGCCTTTTTCATGGATTGGATGATCTTTCCCGGCAGGGCGCCGATATAAGTGCGGCGATGCCCTCGAATTTCGGCCTCGTCTCGCACCCCTCCCAGGCTCAAACGGACGAATTTCCGGCCGGTGGCCCGAGCAATGGACTTGCCTAAAGAGGTCTTGCCCACCCCCGGAGGCCCCACGAAGCAGAGGATGGGCCCCTTCATTTTTTCCACGAGGCTCTGGACAGCGAGGTACTCCAGGATGCGTTCCTTGGGCTGCTTCAGGCCGTAGTGGTCCTCCTCGAGGATCCGTTCGGCCTCCTCCATATCCAGCTTCTCCTCCGTGTATTCTCCCCACGGGAGGCTGAGGATCCAGTCGATGTAGTTGCGGACCACCGTGGCCTCGGCGGACATGGGCGACATCATCTTGAGCTTCTTCAGCTCGTGGAGGGCCTTCTCGCGGGCCTCCTCCGAAAGCTTTTTCTCCTGGATCCGTTTCTCCAGCTCCTGGATCTCCTTGCGGAAATCGTCTTTCTCGCCCATCTCCTTCTGGATGGCCCGCATCTGTTCGCTCAAGTAGTATTCCCGCTGGCTCTTTTCCATCTGCTTCTTGACGCGGGCCTTGATCCTGCGCTCCACCTCCAGGATCTCGATCTCGGACTGCAGGAGGGCGTAGAGGCGTTCCAGACGCCTGACGAGGTCCACGGTCTCCAGGAGTCGTTGTTTCTCTTCCAGCTTGACCGTCAAGTGGCTGAGGATAGTGTCCGCCAGACGATCGGGATCCTCTAGTTGGGCGACCGTCTGCCCCAATTCCTGGGAGAGCTTCTTGTTGAGCTTGGCATAATGTTGGAAAGCTTCCTTGACGCTTCGGACCAGGGCCTCCAATTCCACGGTGCGTTGGGATTCGGAATAAAGCCTCTCCAGCCGAACCAGGAAGAAGGGATCCGTCTGAAGGACCTCCTTCAACTTGGCTCGATGTTGGCCCTCGACCAACACCTTGACCGTCCCGTCAGGGAGACGGAGGAGCTGGATGATCTTGGCCAGAGTGCCCACCTCGTAGAGGTCCTGGACCTTGGGATCATTGATCTTGGGATTTTTTTGGGCCACAAGGAAGATCAGCCCCTCCATCTTGAGGGTGTGTTCCAGGGCATTGATGGACTTGCCCCGGCCCACGAAGAGGGGAACGACCATGTAGGGGAAGATCACGATGTCTCTTAGGGGAAGGAGGGCGGCACTGGATATCCCCCCCCGACCCATCTTAGGACGGTGCATCTTGAACATAGAATTCCTCTCTCTGTTCCTGCAAGATGGAAAGGATCGTCCCGGGACGATGGGGAGGTGGGATGTCTCAGGCGGACTCCACCTCGTCCTCGTAAATCAGCAGGGGAGGCCCCTTCTGGAGGACCGCATCCTCCGTGATAATACACTCTCGGATGTTGGTCCGGGAAGGGATCTCGTACATGATGTCCAACATGATGTTTTCTAGGATGGACCGCAACCCGCGGGCCCCGGACTTCCTCTTCAGGGCTTCTTTGGCCACTGCTCGGAGGGCTTCGTCTGTGAACTGAAGCCGCACATTCTCCATCTCGAAGAGCTTCTCGTATTGCCGAACCAAGGCGTTCTTGGGTTCCTTGAGGATGCGGATCAGGGCCTCTTCGTCCAGCTCGTCCAGGGTGGCGATGACAGGAAGCCGGCCCACAAATTCCGGGATAAGGCCGAACTTGAGCAGGTCTTCGGGTTGGACCTGACTCAATACTTCCCCGATCTTCATCTCCCTCTGGGAGCGGATTTGAGCGCCGAACCCCAAGGCCTTCTTTCCGGTACGCTGCAGGATAATCCGATCCAGGTCCACGAAGGCCCCGCCGCAGATGAAGAGGATGTTGGTGGTGTCGACCTGAACGAACTCCTGCTGGGGGTGCTTGCGGCCGCCTTTGGGAGGGACGTTGGCGATAGTCCCTTCGATGATCTTCAACAGCGCCTGCTGGACCCCCTCTCCGGAGACGTCTCGGGTAATGGAGGGGTTATCCCCTTTGCGGGCGATCTTGTCGATCTCGTCGATGTAGACGATTCCCTTGGAGGCCCTTTCCACGTCGAAGTCAGCCGCCTGCAGGAGGCTGAGTATGATGTTCTCCACATCCTCCCCTACGTATCCTGCCTCGGTCAGGCTGGTGGCATCGGCGATGGTGAAAGGGACGTTGAGAAAACGGGCCAGGGTCTGAGCCAGAAGGGTCTTGCCGCTTCCTGTGGGACCCAGCAGAAGGATGTTGCTCTTTTCAAGCTCTACACCGTCCAGCTCGCCCTCGTACTCGATGCGGCGGTAATGGTTGTGGACAGCCACGGCCAGGATCTTCTTGGCCCGTTCCTGTCCAATGACGTATTGATCCAAAAAGTCCTTGATCTCCTGGGGCTTGGGGACCTCTGAATCTCGCCGCTGCCGCCTCTCCTTTTCGTATTCCTCTGCGATGATGTCCTTGCAAAGATCAATGCACTCGTTACAGATATATACCGCGGGTCCCGCGATGAGTTTTCTCACCTCACTCTGACTCTTTCCGCAGAAGCTACAAAAAAGATCGTTGTTTCTCTGATTTTTCTTCATGGTGATCCTGCCTGGACCTTAGGAAGATTCTTCTTGGTTCTCCGATTTCCGCGTGATGACCTCGTCCACTATGCCGTATCGCTTGGCCTGCTCGCCCGTCATGAAGAAATCGCGGTCCGTGTCCTCTCGGATCCTGTCCAGAGGTTGCCCTGTGTGACGCGAGAGGATCTCGTTGAGTTCCTCCCGCATGCGGAGAATCTCCCTGGCGTGGATCTCCACATCGGCTGCGGGACCCTGGAAGCCTCCCATGGGTTGATGGATCAGGATCCGCGAGTGCGGCAAGGCGAACCGCTTACCGGGCGTGCCTGCGGCCAACAGAACCGCCCCCATGCTGGCGGCCTGCCCGATGCAGAGGGTAGAGATGGGCGGTTTGACGTATTGCATGGTGTCATAGATGGCCAAGCCAGCCGTCACCACCCCACCCGGGGTGTTGATATAGAAGTGGATATCTTTGTCCGGGTCCTCGGATTCCAGGAAGAGCATCTGGGCGATGATCAGGTTGGCCACGTCGTCCGTAACCGGCGTGCCAAGGAAGATGATGCGCTCTTTCAAGAGCCTGGAGTAAATGTCGTACGCCCGCTCACCGCGGCCGCTCTGCTCGATCACAATGGGTATCAGGGGCAACGGCTCGACCTCCCTCTCACACTGAACCACCACTCGGGTGTCTATCCTTCTGTACCCTCCATTGTAGCCCCCTGCCTGAGGAAATCAAGGGTCTTCTCCTCCAGCAGGCTCTCCTCCAAAGATGCCTTGGCCGCTGGGTCCTCGTAGAACCTGCGCACCTGGTCGACCTCCTGACCCGTCCGCCGGGCGATTCGTTCGAAGGCCTTCTGTAGGTCATCATCGGTCACTTGGATTCCCTCCTTGAGGGCGATGGCCTCCAAAAGGAGGGAGGTCCGGACCGCTTTCTCCGCTGTGGGACGGTATCGGACTCTGAGCTGCTCAGGGCCCTGCCCTGTCTGCTCCAGGGTCATACCGTGGGCGGCGAGGCGCCTCCGTGTGTTTTGGATCATCTCCTGGATCTGGGCTTCGACCATGGCCTCCGGAACCTCGAAGGAATGCCGATCCAGTAGTTGTTGGATGAGGGCTTCGTTCATCTCGGAACGGATGCGTTCTCTTTCGGCCTCCTCCATGTCCTGGCGCACCTTGGCCTTGAAATCCTCCAGGTCCTCGTAGGGCCCGAGCCGTTTGGCAAATTCGTCGTCGAGTTCAGGGAGGACCTTCTTTTGGATCTTTCGGATCGTTATCTGGAGGGATCCCTCCTTACCGGCTGCCTCCTTGACGGGGAAATCCTCTGGGAAGGTATGGGGGACCTCGACCTCTTCTCCCGGCCTGCGGCCGACGAGGGCCTTAAGCAGAGTCTCCTCCGTTCTGTCAGACCGAAGCTCCAGCATCTGTTCCTTGGGAGCGCCTTGCTCCACGGGCTTGCCCTGCCACAGGGCCCTGTGTTCCACTAGGACTATGTCTCCCTCCTGAACGGGACGGTCCTCCTCCACATCCTCCAGGGTGGCGAATCTCTCTCGGATCTCTTGGATGCGGGTCTCCACGTCCTCGTCCGTAACGTGGACCTCCCGAGGTTCAAGGCTCAGATCCGAGTAGTCCTGTAGGTCGATCCGGGGTTTCACTTCCACCACTGCTGTGTAACGGAAATCCTCCCCGGGCCGGAATTGGACGTCCTGGATGTCCGGCTGCGAGACCGGAGAGAGGTCTTTTTCCTCTAGGGACTTGGGATAGCTCTCTTGAATCAAGGTCTGGGTGACCTCGTACTGGATGCGATCCCCGTAGTAACGCTCAAGGATAGAGCGAGGGACCTTTCCAGGTCGAAAACCCTTGAGTTTGACCTTGCGTCGGAGGTCCTGGTACGCACGATCCAGGGCCTCGGTCACCTTTTTCGCGGGGATCTCTATGCTCAATTTGCACTTGACGCCGCTTAGTTGCTCGACTTCAACTTTCACTTTTTCTGCTCCTTTGCGGGTTCAAAGCACATTTTCCCTTCGAGGGATGCACTTCAATGGTCTCGGATTGCGACTGTATCTCTAAAAGAGTAGGGGCACGCGGCCCCTCACAGAGATTTTATAGCAGAATGGCGGGGTTGGGTCAAGTTGCGCCTTGAAGTAACTCTTTTTTCGTCCATCCCCGCCTTGGGGGTGAGAAAGAGCATAATAGAGATTTTCCGGGTCTTGCCAGCTTTGTCCTTTTGCCTGTAATCTGAAGGGGTCCTTACAACCTCAGTCTTATCTCGGACCTGGATTCCGGGCCCAGAGGTGGAGTTCTGTTCCAGAGAGACTCGTTCACAATCGGTCATTTGCAGACGCAAAAGGAGGGAAAAACCATGGAAGCCAAGGGGAAAAGGGTCCTGATCCTCGCCGAGGAGCTCTACAATGAATATGAGCTTTGGTACCCTTACTATCGGCTGAAGGAAGCCGGGGCCGAGGTCACCCTCGTAGGTTCCGGAAGCTCGGAGACTTACAAGAGCAAACACGGGCTTCCCGTTACAGTGGATACCCGGGCCGATGAGGTCGACCCCGCCCAGTATGATGGAGTGGTCATCCCTGGAGGCTACGCCCCCGATTTGATGAGGCGCTATCCCGCCATGGTCGGTTTGGTGAGGTCCCTCTTCGAGGCCGGAAAGCTCGTGGCCGCCATCTGCCACGCTGGTTGGATGCTGGCGTCGGCCAAGATCGTGGACGGGAAGACCCTCACCTCCTTCTTTGCCATTAAGGACGATCTGATCCACGCGGGCGCACGTTGGGTGGATCAGGAGGTGGTGGTTGACGGAAACCTGATCACCAGCCGAACGCCGGACGATCTTCCCGCGTTCATGCGGGCGGTGATCCAGTGGTTGAGCACCCACTGAGATCCGCGGGCCCCAAGCCCCGTTCAAGGGCAGGGGCCCTTGATTCTTCGGGCCGGGGACACTTCAGAGATGGGAGGCTGAAGCCTCCCCTACCTAGTGTTTGGGGGTATGTGACACCTCTCCTACTTGGGTAAGGGACACTTCAGTGTCCCCGATTATGGGCGACTAAAGTCGCCCCTACCCGAAGAAAGGGTAAATCGGGAAGGCTAAAGCCTCCTCTACCCAGTAATTTTTTTTGGGTGGGTGAACACCCATCCTACTTGGGTAGGGGACATTTCAGTGTCCCTGGCTTCGAGAATGAAAGAAATAAAAAAAAGAGGAAACTCCCATTGGCCCAACCACCTCACTTTGGCATAGAAGGCGCCGTTTACTTTGTCACCACCCGCACCTTTGGTAGCCGCGTCCTATTGCCGGAAGAACGGGCCACAGTCCAGAAAGCCATTCTCGAAGTAGCAAAAGAGGGATATACGGAGCTCTATGCCTATGTTGTCATGCCAGATCATCTGCATCTCCTTTTAAGACCCTTAAAGGTGGCCTCTCTTTCAAAAATACTTCAACTGATCAAGGGGAGATCTTCCAGACGCCTTTCCGGAGGTAAGGTGTGGCAGAAGGGGTTCTTTGACTTCGCGATAGTAAATGAAGTCAAGTTCAAGGAAAAGTTCAATTATATTCACGCCAATGCTCTAAAGAGAAATTTGGCCAGGGTATCTGAAGAGTATCCCTTTTCAGGTGCCCCTGCCTACTTCAAGAAATACGGAGCTGTTTACTATGACTAACACCAAGACGATTCCTGAAGGATGAGCAGCTGAAGCCGCCTCCTCCCTAGTCTTTTGGAGGATACCCCCAATTTGGGTGGAGACACTCCCCTCAACTCGGGTAGGGGACACTTTAGTGTCCCTGAAATGAGGAGGCTAAGGTTTCTCCTACCCAAGCTTATAGATAAGGGCGACTAAAGTCGCCCCTACCGAGAATTTTACGGACACCACATCATCTATGGGTAGAGGACATTTCAGTGTCCCCGAGAAAGGGGCGACTTCCGTAGTCCCTGCCTTAAGAGAAGGGTAAATCCAGTTAACGAGAGGCGGAAGCCTCCCCTACCCAGTGTTTGGGGGTATGTGACACCCCTCCTTCTCGGGTAGGGGATACTTTAGTGTCCCCGATTATGGGCTACCCGAAGAAGGGGTAAATCGGGGAGGCTGAAGCCTCCCCTACCCAAGATCAGGTGGGTCAAATTGGGGGCTGTGTTCCACAACCCTTGCTGGCCTTTTGGGCGATGGGATATTACAAGTCAGAAAGCCGATTTTTCATATGGGATCTAAACGAACTCAACGATCCTAACAATCACAACGCGCTTTGGTTTTCGTGCCTTTTCCTTGGTAATATGACTTGTGGGTAACAAAAGGATCCCTCTGGTCCATACAATTTCCATGGGGCCACAAGTCGACCGTGAATCAGTGATAGGAACCGGATTCCCCCTTTTACGACGACTTGGTGGTGGATCGTGTGACAGATGCCGTCAGGAAGCACTATGGGGAAGGCTGGTCTCCATTGTGCTTTTCGGGTCCGTGGGACGGCGCACCCCAAAACCCGACTCGGATGTGGAACCTCCTGATCGTCGCCGAGGGCCTGGCCAAAGGGCGTATCAAACGTGTGAGGGATTTCGAAGCTGTTGAAACAACTCTTGAACCCTACATGGAAAGGGCGAGAAAAGAGGGTTTTGCAGCGTATCTGTCCCCCGTTTTCAAGACCCCGGAGGAGGAATTAAAGGGCAGTCCTCTGTTTCTGGATATGGTCCATGATGGCCGTGTGTTATACGATCGAAATGGGTTCATGAGGAAGGTGCTCGGCGGGTCTGGCAGGGCAATGCCTGGCACTGGGACCTCAAGCCGGACTACCGTCCCGGTGACGTCTTCGATCTATGACCAACACAACCCTTGCGCAAAGCTATTTCATCAAGTCCAAGAAAAGGCTCAAGATCCTGCCCGTGCTCTTAGATGAAGAGGCCTACTCGGATGTGATTCGGGAGGCCCAGGAGATCGTCGAGCTGGCTCTCAAGGGCATGCTCCGGCAGATTGGAATTGAACCTCCCAAATGGCATGATGTGGGGCCACAGATCAAAGAATATGGGGATCGTTTTCACGAAGAGATACGGCCTCACCTAGACCGAGTCATCCGAATCTCAAAATGGCTAAGGAAAGAGAGGGAATTCTCCTTCTACGGGGATATTGACTTTATTCCTACCGAAGAGTACTCGCGGTAAGATGCAGACAGAGCCATAGAAGATGCCCGTTTTGTCGTATCTATAGCCGAAAAAGTCATTAGCATACCATGAGTTTCCTAACCTGGATTGTTCCATGAAATGCCAGCAGAGTTGACAGGTTGGTCTTAATTCCTGGGATATTCTAACCCGCATTATTCCCCTGCTTTTATACGTTCCACACGCATGGAAAAAAGAACAGGGATTTCAGGCATGTCTGGGGAAAGGCTTGCAAAAAAGCCAGAATCAGGGGTAAACTTCTTTAGAGTTTCAGACGCACAGCGATCCGGAGCGTGGTCCGATCCGGCGAGCCTGAGATCGTGGCCATGAAGGTTTCATGGCACAGGATGAGGTCCGTTTTTGGGCGAATGCAATATCATCACCCCGGAGGATTTCGGGCCAAGTTCCATAACAAAACGCAAGTCATTGAAGTTACATGAGCGAGAGTGGCGGAACTGGCAGACGCACTGGACTTAGGATCCAGCGGGGCAACCCGTGGGGGTTCGACTCCCCCCTCTCGCACCACCTGTAAAATCAATAAATCCCCACCCAATTGAAAGATAAGCTCCAGAAGATCGGCGAGTAGGAAGCACCGGACCCTTTCGAACTTGATAAGACTGGCCCTCCTACAATGGTTGAAGCGTTACGAGAAGGAAAACCCCGAGGACAAGCGGGACGCTTGAGCACCTATTGATCTTTTTCGGGCTTCCGTGGACGGGGAAAGGCAGTAAAAGCGGAAGTCCCTCCCTCCTGACATTTTTTTCCTTGACATCCCCGGAGGCTTCTATCTAAATTTCGGGCGAGGGCTTATGGCGGGTCATTAAATACCGAGTCACGGTAGGTCGGGACCTGGAGTCATGACCGGTCCACCTGGGGGTCATGACGGCCCTATCTCTGTTTTTCCAGAACTCCATCATTCCGATTAAATCGACTCTGCCCGGAGAACCAGGCGAACATTGATTGTCGACACAAAGTAGCAGCGCTAATCGGTATTCGTTTTCGAGCGTCCGTTGGATTTAGCGGCCTCTGTCGTTTACTAAAACACAACCGAAAACTGAAACGGACATCCGGGAACAGTCATTTACTTTGTTATGCTGAGACTGCTTAGCTCGTATGTTGGTCTGCTATATCTAAAGCTAAGGGGATAAAGCGCATGTGTGAAGAAAATCGAAAAAATACAAAAACGTGCCCGTTTTGTGCGGAGGAGATTTTATTTGAGGCAGTAAAATGTAAGCACTGTGGAGAATGGCTGAGTAGACAGTCTATAGAAAAACAACAAGCTTTGAGAGATATTGGACAGTACTCGAATGCCCAAGCTCCATGGCGGCTTGTTCTCTTGTCAATAATCACTTTTTCGTTTTACGAAATTTACTGGTTTTATAGAAACTGGAAGCATTTAAAAACTCACAAACAATTAGAAATTAGCCCTGGATGGAGAACAGTTGGATTGTGTGTCCCGATATTAGGTATTGTCCTCATATACACCCCAAGTTTGACAGTTGATTTGTAAGTTATTGGAATTATTAGGGCCAAATTTGGGGTTCGTGACTACATGTTAGCTAAGCAGCTGATTTTCTATGACTTTTTCCGGTATGGGGACG
>Ga0209426_1001026_pt1 | contig 20700 bp, 23 predicted proteins | sample Deesub1362B_J571_FD_187697 | JGI IMG/M metagenome (GOLD analysis project Ga0209426, IMG submission 187697) | Deep oceanic, basalt-hosted subsurface ecosystem from Juan de Fuca Ridge flank, Pacific Ocean, CORK Borehole 1362B_J2.571 (SPAdes)... ...
CTGGGATTTTTTCATGACCATATTTTTGGGAATGAACAGAGTTCAGCATTTCTTCTGGAAATACGTTGATGAGACACATGATAAATATGTCCAAAACGAATATACCGAAAAAATGAAGGAGTACTATGTTAAAATTGATGGGATTTTGGGCCGATTTCTAAAATCCGTTGATGACGACGTACTTGTAATGGTTGTTTCTGACACGGTTTTTGCCCTGTGAACAGGGAGATAATACTCAATAATTATCTAAAAGAGCTTGGTTTTCTCAAACTTGATAACGGAAAAATCAATATTGAGAAAAGTTTGGCGATTTCTTATGGTTATGGAGACGTTTGGCTCAACGTTAAGAGAAGAGAGCCGCATGGAATCATAGAACCCGGAAATGAATACGAAAACGTACGAAGCAAAATAATCTCCACTCTATCCAAAATTAAAGTTAATGATGAATGCCCTATAAAGGCTGTAGAGAGAAGAGGTCTATTGGTGTGACTACCTAAACTTAGCTCCCGACCTGATAACATTTTTTGAAGTGGATGGCAAGCCGCAAGGCATCCTGAAATCATAACGGACGAATCGAAATCACCAGTTAACAACAAGCCAAGGTGGGTCGGTGGGCATGATGGAACCCGTGACTCACTCGACGTGAAGGGAATACTCTGCATAAGAGGAATAAGGCTGGAAAAGTCCACACCATCAATAGAAATAAACCTATGGGATCTAGCACCAACTGTCCTGGAAGCAATGGAAATTTCGATTGCGAAGGATATGGATGGGCAACCCTTACTCTTTGTTTAGATTCAATTTCATTTCCTAACACTCCCCAAATCTAAGTCATTTCTCAGTGAAATTTCATTGAAACAGAACCAAAAACCTAACGTAATACTGATCGTTATGGATACCATCAGAGCAGATCACCTTTCATGTTATGGTGATCATAGTCTAGCGGGACATGTTTTTGACTCGTATGACGAAATTCTCATGTCCTCTAATTATGATGCACGCGTTTCATTGGTGGCGGTATAAGAATTTTCTTATTGCATGAAAATGGTCGAGGAGGTAATCAAGTATGCCAAGCGATGTGGCGCGAGATTTAAAGCTTACGAATAGCCAGATTATTCGAGGTAGAATCCAAAATGGTGTCGAATAGTTTCGAAGTACAATAAATATTAAATATCATATGCGTGAAAATCTATGACTATAGTTGAACGGAAATCTAGAAAACTCTTTTCGATCATATTGTTTTTACAATTTGTGTTTTACGCTACGGTGTTCTTTAACATTCCTATCATTAGACAAATAATTGGATTTCTTTACTTCACTTTAATCCCAGGCTTTGTTTTTACAAAGCTACTAAAGTTGGATGATCGTCACTGGTCAGAAATTCTGCTATTTTCAGTGGGACTTAGCATCATTTTTCTTATACTTGGTGGGCTGCTCATAAATGAGTTTTCTTTCACGTTTGGCATTTCACGACCGCTTTCACTAATACCTTTAATCACTATACTCAACAGTCTTGTTCTTGTAGGTGGACTTTTAATTTATTCAAGAGATAAAAATGTCAGCTTTTCCAAAGCTATTCCGCGGCAGTTCTCTCCTTTTGCGCTACTTCTTGCGAGCCTTCCAATTTTAAGCGTAATTGGGGCAATACTAGCAAATACCTGCAAAAATAATACGCTACTTCTTACTATGATTGCAGTAATTTCTTTGTTTTTCATCTTCGTTGTATTCTCTAAGAATCTGTTACTCTCAAAGCTCTATCCCTTTGCTATATTATTGATCGCCCTTGCACTCCTTTATCATAGTTCATTCATATCTAATTATATCGTATCTTTTGGTTCAGATGTTCCTATTGAATATTTTGTTTTCAAGATTACGGAGAGTAACGCACACTGGAGCCCAACTTTCTCGGATTTAGAGTTCGGCAGAATCAATGCTATGTTAAGTGTTACTGTTCTACCTGCAGTTTACTCAAGTCTTTTGAATATTGATTCGTCATGGATGTTTAAGATGATATATCCATTGATATTTTCTTTTGTACCTTTAGGTTTATATCAAATCTGGCGCAAGCATATCGGAGAAAAATACGCCTTTATATCTACTTTTCTCTTCATGGCTAACGAAACATTCTATACTGAAATGTTGGGTTTGAATAGGCAGATGATCGGTGACCTTTTTTTGATTTTGTTGTTATTCGTTATTTTAGATGAGAAAATGAAGCAACTAAGCAAAATAACCTGTTTTATAATTTTTAGCTTTGGCTTGGTAACTTCGCATTATGGAATCTCTGTGATTTTTTTGTTTTTTATTTCTTTTGCTCTAATTTCGTTCTTTGTAGTAAAAAAGCCCAGTGATAAAATAACCTTAAGAGTGGTTACTCTCTTTTTTATTTTAATGTTTGGATGGTATATGTTTACATCTAAATCAGTTGTTTTTGATTCCATCTTAGAATATGGAGATTATGTTTATCGTCAGTTGGGTGACTTTTGGAATCCGAGAGCTAGAGAATCGGAAGTGCTGAGAGGTTTAGGATTAGAGACTCCCCCGACAATATGGAACGCAATTAGTAGAGCATTTGCATACCTTATGCAGTTCTTTATTGTTGTAGGTTTTGTTGGTTTAATAACAAAACGATCAAAGGCTAATTATGAAAAAGAATATTTCATATTTACAATAGAAGCTATGGCTTTTCTTGTCGCACTAATCGTAATCCCTGGGTTGGCAAATACCATGAACATGACAAGATTTTATCATATACTGATGTTTTTTTTAGCTCCATTATGTGTTTTGGGTGCTGATTTTCTTGTCAAAATGATTATGAAGCGAAAAAATAAACTGATAGTCTCTGTCCTTCTAGTGAATGTATTAGTTCCTTACTTTCTTTTCCAAACGGAATTTGTATACGAGGTGGTGGGTAGTTACAGTTGGTCGATATCTCTTAGCGGATATAGAATGAACCCCCTTCGGTTATATGGAAAGAAAGGTTACTTGGACAGTTACAGCGTCTATGGTGCACAATGGGTGTCCGTGTATGTTGACTTAGAAAATTCAGGGTTATATGCAGATGGTTTTTCTAGGAAAAATGTCTTAAGAATGTATGGTGCGGTCTATCAAGGCTATGTTGATCCACTGTCTAATGTTACGATTGTGGAGTATGGCGGCATAGTCTATCTTAGTAGGCTTAACGTTATCGACCGTTTGATTCCCTCAAATAGGTTATGGAATACCACCGAGTTTGCCTTTATATTTGATGATTTAAACTTGGCGTATAATAATGGTGGCACCATCATCTATGAAAATGCTTCCTGAATACAAGTTAGTTCGCTTGTTTCCGTTAAGAAAGGGGGAATTTAGCAATTAATCCCAACGTTTCTGTTTTGATTCCAACGTATAAACGTGCACATTTACTGGCTTATGTTTTGGATGGTCTTATTAGTCAGGCGTACAAGGACTTTGAGGTTATAGTCGTACTAAAACCAGGTGGAGATGGTAGTGAAGAAGTTGTTGAGAGGTATGGGAAGTGGTTGAGTGTTAATTTGGTTTTGCAGAGGCATGGATATGTTGTGGACGCTTTGAATCTTGGGCTTAAACATGCTAAAGGTGATATTATCGCTTTTTTGGATGATGATGCCATTCCGTGCGTGGATTGGGTTGAGAGACACGTTGAATTTTATGAGAGATATGAGAATGTTGGGGGAGTTGCGGGGAACGTTGTACCTGCAAAGTTGTGCGGTGATAAACTGGTGAAAGTTGGGGATTACGTGTCGCATGTTATACCCCCTCATAGGTCTTTAACTTTTCTGAGAGTGTTTTTCCGTGGTGTTTGGAATGTGCCACTTGAAGGTATGGAGGACTTTCTTGTTTATATCTCAAAAGCCGGTGTCGTAGGATATAATTTAAATGTTGCACATTTAGCTTGGAATCAACCGGTTAAGTCTTTGTTGGGTATGGGCGCTAATATGTCTGTTTTGCGTGAAGCTGTTAATGGTTTCAGGTTTCCAAGCCAGTGGACCCTTGGTCTTGCTTGGGAGCAGTTTTTGGGTTGGCACTTATGGAAAAAAGGCTATAACCTCATTTTTGATCCAAAAGCAAGTGTTTACCACATTATGCATGGTGAGAGCTTAACCCGAAATGTTAAAAGCACTAAGAAGGATTTGTTGCGTTGGATTGAGAATTACCTTTTGTTTTATCGGCTGTATGGTTTGGAGCCTAATCTTTCAAGGATGCATAGGATTGCTTGGTTTATTATCTCATCACTTGTTGACTTGAAGAAATTATGCAAGGATAGAGAGCTTCAGCAAATTATTCGGCTTAAAGGCAGATTCTACTCAGAACTTATAGGACAAAAATGGCTAATATCTAAATGTAATTGCAAAAGCAATTACAATATAAGAAAGGTCAAAAATGGAAATAATCAGTGAAAAGCCTTTACTGTATGAAAATAGTTATCAAGTAAGTGATATTGGTATAATTGTTAAAAGTAGTGATAAGAAAATTCTTAGCTCAATAGATATGTATTACCGAGTGTTTTCAAGCGAAATTGAAAGTAGAAATATTGAGGTCTACATTGGAGAATTTCGAGTTAAAAAATTAGATAACATTATATCTTTAGGTAATGGATATTTTAAATTCAGATAAAAATACACTGATAGTAAACCCTACTACTTTTGCAAAATTCAATGAAAATTGTAAAGTAAAATATTCAGTGCAATTAACCCGTTTTCCCGGGAAAAACATAAAAATAAAAAAGATCCACCCAGATGTTTTAATTCGGAAGTTATATTTGCAATTGCTTAACGAGTTTAAACGCAGATATATTTACGAAAGTTGCATTTTAGCTATGCAAGAAAATGAGGAAATTGAAAAATGCTTAGCTGAAGTAGATTTAAACATTAAAAGGATAATTTGGAGGGCGTTGAGGGAATCAGTGTGCTACGAGATGTTCATTCCTGAGACAGTAAAAATGAATGAAGTTTCTAAAAAACTTTTAAAGACAATCAAAACAGTACAATGAGTTTGAAATCCGCACCATATTAAAAATAGAACGTCCTATTTGACAAACGTTAGTTTCCTCACGCAGTAACTGGCCATAAAAGGAGTCTAAATCTTTGAAAATTGGTATTTTTTGTCCAACGTTTAACGTCTATGGCGGAGGTGAATTTGTAGCAGCCACAATCGCAAACACCCTCGCTCAAAACAACTATGATGTCATCCTCTTCACAAATGAAGAAATAAACCAGCAGGAAATCGAAAAATTCTTTGGACAACGCCTTAATCCATCCATAAAGGCCATAGTTAAACCCTCAATAGTTCAACCGAGAGGATTATTAGATTTCTGTCAAACCATTTTCCGATCATACTTTTTTAGATTAAAATGTGACATGTGGGTAGACGTTTATTCCAACTGTCTATTTCCATGGACCAACATTAGCTATGTTCATTTCCCCCTATTAAATCACTATTTCTACAAGCAAAGATTTCCATATTTAAAAAGCAGACACATTAGAGAAGTAGGTGCCCTACCACATGTAATCTTCGAAAAACATTTAATTAATGACGAGGAAAAACTCGTACTCGCTAATAGCCAATATACAGCAGACGAAATAAGAAAATACTCGGGAAAAAAAGCAACGGTGTTATACCCACCGGTATCATCCACTTACTTCGGCAATAACCCGAAAAATCTACTAAAAAAACAAAGAAAAAATGTTGTAGTAACTATATCACGCTTTGGATATACCAAAGGATTAGAAAAAATTCCTTTCATAGCTCTACTGACTCCTGACATACAATTTGCCCTAATCGGACGAGTACACAACAAAAATGCATTAATATCACTGCAAAAACTCACTAAAAAACTAGGCCTAAAAGAAAGAGTAAAATTTTTCCCCGATATCTCAAGATCTAAAATGCAGAAAATACTTGAAAATGCAAAAATATATTTACACACGATGATCGGTGAACACTTCGGGATATCAATAGTTGAAGCCATGGCTATGGGATGCACACCAATTGTCCATAACTCTGGAGGCCCAAAGGAGTTCGTACCCGAATATTTACGGTACAATAGTATCTATGAGGCAGCAGCAACGATTATGAAGGAAATTTATGAATGGTCCCCCGAAAAAGCCTTAAAAATCGTAAAAATCGCAGAGAAATTCAAAGAAGAAAACTTTTCCAAAGAATTCATAAAACTCTTCGAAGAATATATAAAAGATATTTTTACGTGAACATCATGAGCGAGAAAATCAATCCAAATATTTTGAATGCAGTTGTTTATCGTTTCTCAAATCCTCTTTTGAATTTTTTTTGAATGAAACAAGAAAAATCCTCTTGAGAATGATTGGATCATCAAATAAAAATTTTCTCTTAATAGATATAGGTTGTTCAACAGGCACATTTACAAAAGTTTTATCATTAAGATACGAAACAATAGGGTTAGATGTAGATAAAATCAAAATAAAATTGGCAAAACATAACCTTCCAACAATAGATTTTATTTGTGCAGATGTTCTTCATATGCCTATTAAGGATAATTCGGCGAATATGGTAGTTTGCTCAAGTGTGTTAGAATTCATTCAAAACTTGGAAATTGGAATAAAAGAGATAAGGCGTACATTAAAAAACCATGGAACACTAATAGTAGGCTATCCAATTAATACACTTTTTCTTAAAACTATAATGGGGATCTTTGGCAAAAGCGCTGCACGAACATGGAACCCATCAAGGGTTATGAAATATGAGGACTGCATCATCGACCCCGACACGCACAAGCAAAATTTTCGGTCCATAAGAAGTGCACTTACCAAATATTTTTTAATGTTAGAAAGAACCAAATATCCTTTGTCATGCTTCCCAGATATTCTTTCATTTTATGAATGCGTTAAACTAGTTAAAATTCAAAAATAAATTCTAAATGTTGATACCAGGAACTACGAACGAATAAGAAGTTCAGGAAGCCCTCATAGCCGTTATGAAACAAGAACAAAAACCATAATAAACGTAGGCTGGTACTCACAAGACCTAACCCTAGGCATAGAACTATACGGAACAGCAGCCCCACGCATTAGCCTACCACAAACCACCAAGCAAACCCATAACAGCACTACAACTCATCCTAAAAAGAACGCCAAAATACTTCAAACCACACCAAACAGAACTCTCACATTTCATCAACTGCATAACACAAGATAAACAACCAGCTACACCCGGCGAAGATGCACTAAAAGACCTAGAAGCCATAGAAAAAGCATATAAAACATTTAAAATCAACCATTAAACTCTGGTAAACACCATAGAAAAGTTGCACGCGCAGTCTTCCTATAATGGGAGAAGTTTAAGACCAAAATTCCTGAAAATTTTAAAGTGCCTCAAGTCAAATGTGTATAGGGATGCTCCCCTATTCATTACTATGGCTGCGATCATGGCATCCGTCCTCCTTGCGGGCTTCCCTAAGCTTTCCGCTTTTAACTCCAACTCAGCGGATAACTGGGCGTCCCTCTTAGTATACTCAACTATCGGTAGAAGCAAAACATCCCTAACGGGCTTTGCATACTTTTCAAGGCCATATAAAATCTCGTGAAGATTGATCACGGTTGTAGCGACATCTTCGCCCCTTTCAACAAGCTTCCTTAAGGCTTCATCACCCTTAACAGACCGCTTGTCAAAAATCTCAATCAACACATCCGTGTCTAAAACAATCATAACCTACGCTCAGCCCTTGCAGCATAAACCTCTTTAAGCAAAACCTCTTTGGCTTTAAACTCCACACAACCCCTAAGCTTCTTCAAAGTTTCAAAGGGACTAACACCCTCAATAAGCCTCTCAAACAAATCACTGAAACTTTCGCCTTCACGCTTAATCTTCAACAACTTCCGATAAACCTCATCTCTAATTGTGATTGTTTTTGCCATTTTATTCGCCAAGTTTTTTATGTTTAAACATATATTTAAACATTCTCAGGCGTAGAAGAAACCTTAATAGCGCGTCTCACGAATCCCCCCTTCTAGTTAATCCTCAACCAATAAAAACCTAGATACAACAGAAGCATCCATCACATAAACCCTCAACGGGCCTACCTAATCTCCCTGATGGTCTCATTAATAAACCCAGAAGGCACAACATGCCTCTTCTGTTTCAAGCCATCCAAAAGCTTTTCAGCAGCTCTCTTCCTCCTCTCCAACACAACCCTACGCCGAACAGCCTCCCTAATATACTCGGACCAATTAATCTTAACTTCACTCATTTTCGCGCGCGCATACCAAACAACTAAAACAGCTATAGATTTAAACAAGGGAAAAAGCCATGCAAAAAGCCCTAAAAATCGGGAAAATCAGCAACCGGAAGCTTTCAGCTGTTCATAGGTTAAGCTTCCTCAACAGCAATTATGTAACTTAACGAAATCCATAAGGGAGAAAGCATGGATAGAGCTATAGAGCTTGGTAAAACATCTGCAACGGGAAGTTTCCAGCTTTTTGTAGGTGTGGTAACTTCAACCGTAATAATGGCAGTTGGCACAATAATTCTTGGAAGGCTCATGTCGCCTCCAGAATATGGGTTGTACTCTGTTGCTCCTGATACCGACCTACTTGATAATTCTTTTTAGAGATTGGGGAATAAACTCGGCTATAACCAGGTATGTAGCCAGTTTAAGGGCTGAAAATAGAGAGGAAGATGTAAAAGACATAATCACGGCAGGTCTGGTTTTTGAGGCCACCCTCGGACTGGCCTTGTCTTTATTATCCATATTAATTGCCAATTTTATTGCAACAAGTATCTTTCATAGACCAGAAGCGACTTTTCTGATGATGATAGCTTCCACAACCATTTTTTCGGGAGCCCTCCTCACAGCTTCACAATCAAGCTTTATAGGCTTTGAAAGAATGGAACTCAACAGCTTTACGGCAATTTTTCAAGCTAGCATAAAAACCGTGATAGCTCCGATACTCGTCTACTTTGGCTACAGTGCCTTAGGGGCTGTTCTGGGATATGCCCTATCATTTCTTTTAGCTGGGATAATTGGGATAGTCCTACTATACATTGCTTTCCTAAGGAGACTCAAAAGGAGAAATCCCCGCAAACTTATGCCTATCACAACCTTAAAGAAAATGTTACATTATGGGATGCCCCTCTAAATATCCTCAATACTGCTCGGTTTTTTGATACAGTTCTACGCCTTTATGATGGCCATATACTGCACAGACTTAATAATAGGCAACTATCAAATAGCCACCCAATTCGCAACGGTGTTAACCTTCTTCACGATTCCAATATCAACGACATGAACTACTGCAAACAGTCTTCTCTGCCTCCGTTAAGTATACTACTATGATTCCGACACCAGCAACCGCGGCGGTTATTGCCCTATCAAAACCAATGATCAGCACTCTCTTCGGCGAAAAATGGACGTATGCCCCGTTATTTCTAAGCCTAAACGTCATAAGTAATCTTTTCGCAGCATTCGGCTCACTAAGCCTTGGAAACTTTTTAGTAGGCGTAGGCGAAACAAAGATTTCAATGAAGCTGAACCTCCTATCTTTCTGCTTTGGAATCCCCTTAGCCTTCCTACTAATCCCAAATTTTGGCATAGCGGGCGTTATCCTAGGAACTTTATTTGCAAGTATTCCAAAATTTATATTAGGCCTCAGATGGATATGGAAACATTACCAGGTTAAGGCTGACTTTAACTCTTCAATAAGAATTTTAATGTCATCTGGCATATCTGCGGCGGCCACCTACTTATTCATCAACCTAACAGGCACACCTGAATGGATAAAAGTCGTCATAGGCGGAACAATCTTCTCAATACTTTATTTGACTATAACTCCGTTAATCAGAGCAGTAAATGAAACAGACATCAAAAACTTAAGGGGCATGTTATCCGGCATGGGGATAGTTTCAAAATTAATAAACATCCCTCTTTCCTTCGCAGAAAGAATAGCCAAACCTTAAAATAATTAAAATAAGTCATGCTCCAGAAGGTTACCAGAAATTGTTCCTAGCTTGTCTGAACAATTTACAGAAGTTTTTTCAATAAGCTAACCTAATTAACTTGAAGGAGACTATAAATTGAACAAAATGGTTAGGTGCTCTCTTAGTTATTTTAAAGAAATTATACATAAACGAAAACAAACTTTAATCTTAATAGCCATAGTTATAACAGCCACTTTACTTTTACACACCGCCATTTCTATATGGCTAAGTAAGAACAGCAACACTCATCTCCCAAGTTTCGGAACTATCTACACATTAAACGTTGAAGTTTACGGTAATGATATACGGATCCAAAATGGTAAAAAGTTCATTGATTGGGGCATAGTTTACCCCGGAACTTTAACAAATCGTACTTTTAATGTGACAAGCAAAAGCAACATCCAAGCAATCCTAATAATTGAAACAGCTAATTGGATATTCTATAACTCCCAAAGCCAAGCAGTTAAAGGTCCAACCAACCGAACCAACTACATGAGCCTAAATTCAAACTACAACAACACACTAATAAACCCAAACCAAACCCTAGAATTAACGCTAACCCTGAACATCACAAGTTCCGATAACTTCATAAACTTCCTAATAGAATCTGACGTAAAAAGCTTCAGCTTCGACATACACATATACATCAAAGAAATCCCTTAGTGCTTAAAGATAAAGAACATAATAGGGCTCAATAAAAACATAATCCAGCTAGAGAAATTCATAATAAATTTTCTAGAAACATCGTTCATAGATGTTTATAAAGAGGAAAACCTAATTACAAAGATAGGCTCTACAAATGAAACTAAAACCTATTCTTACCGTTTCAATCCTATTTATTATGATATCTTATTTAGTTCTGAATGTAACCTACGCGGCATGGTCGGCAATAAGCTCAGGTTACGCCGTAACCACAGATTGGCATGGAGAAACGGTCCCAATCGGCGAGGATGTCACAGCCTGGGCTGGAACCACTAACTCCGAAGTTTATCAGGTCGAATTCTTATGGAAGAACGAAACAGAACACGTAGTTTTTGCAGAAAACGTTACAGACCTAGTCAACTTCACTACGCCGCAAGTTCCCTCCGGAGTCCCAGACGAAATCAAGGAATGGGCTGAAGATAACCCCGGATACGAGATCTGGTACGCAAACAACACCCAAATACCAAACGCCATAGGCAACTGGACGGTACAAGCCTTCTTCTACGCATCAGGAGGAAATCTAAAAGGAGACGACAGCGACATAATCAAGATTAGGGCAACCTCCCTCCAAACCATACCATCCATCCCAATTCTAGGCACAGCAGGAGCACTACTAACAATGCTCCTCGGCCTAACAATACTTCTAAAAAGAAGAAAGAAATAAACACCAAAACCCTCCCCTTACTATCAACCCGCCACTCAGCTTTTCCATCCCAAGCCCAAGTTTACACAATTATCTCCAAACAACTCCCAATAAGCAAGGAGAATTAGATGGAAAAAACAAAAAACATAACTAACCCAATAACCAGACAACTCAAAAAAATTGGATTTCAACCAATTCTAGCAACTATCCTAATCATCTTGGTTGTTTATGGACGCGATCTTAGACTACTGGTTAATGAGGCATTGAATAACCAAGTGCTCAGCCATATCCTACTGGCACCATTCTTCGCATGCATTCTTCTCTACTTGAAAAAAGACATAGTCAAGGCTTCAATTGCCATAGAAAAATACCACGAAACGAACAAAACAAAATACATAAATGAATTACTTGGAATAATCCTATGCCTCATAGCCTTTCTCATCTACTGGTACGGCTCCCGAACCTTTTATCCACTTCAATATCACATCCTTTCATTACCGCTTTTCATGATGGGAATCACACTTATCCTATTTAACTTAAAAACACTTTATGCATTAATATTCCCTATATTATTCCTATTTTTTCTAACGCCTCCCCCAATGGAACTAATATATGCCGCTGGAGGAATCATAGCCAACCTCGAAACCCAAACCGCTTACACCATACTAAAAACTCTGGGTATACCCATAACCCTATCATCAAAATACGGTCCACCCACAATAATGGTCACATCCTTATCCACAGAACTGCCATCAGCCTTTACCATCGACCTTCCCTGCTCAGGAATATACACACTAATAGCCTTCACAATGTTCTCAACATTCCTAATCACAATCATCAACGCTTCAAACAAAAGTAAAATATTACTATTCATAACAGGCCTAATTATATTCGAATTTTTAAACATAATCCGCATAACAACCATAGTCTCCATAGGATATTTATTCGGCGAAGAAATAGCGATGGCCGTCTTCCACCTCGCCGCAGGCTTACTGCTAATCCTAACCGGAATGACCCTAACTCTCCTAATAGCTGAAAAAACCTTAAAAATAAAAATCCTCCCAAAACCGCAAGAAGCTAAACCATGCCTAGAATGCAAAAAAGCCCTAAAAAGCAAAGAAACATTCTGCCTAAGCTGCGGAAAATTCCTAAATCTGTTCAACAACAAAGTCTCATCAAAAACTTGGGCTAAGCTAACATCGCTACTCCTAGGTTGCTTATTAGTAACATTAGTTGTTAATGCGCCCACATATGCAATCGCAGAAGGCCCAATCAAGGTCACATCCAACACAAGCTGGAAGAACGCAATAAACGTTCTCCCCAAAATCGAAAACTACACGCTAAAATTCCTCTATAAAGACGCATATTACGAGAAAATAGCCCGCCAAGACGCCGCCCTCATCTACGCCTACTTCCCAAATATCCCTTCAAACTCAACAGTCTACGTTTCCATTAACGTTGCTAACAGCATTTCAAACCTCCACAGCTGGGAAGTATGCCTAATAACCTGGCAAACAGCCCAAGGACGCTATCCCATAGTATCAGTGCTAGACTCAAGAGAAATACAACTCCTAGAAAATCCTCCAATAGTAGCACGCTACCTAACCTTCAATCACCCAGCAAAATACACGCAAATCACACTCTACTGGTTCGAAAAAGCAACCTTCAACACGGGAATCACAGTAGAACAAAAATACGTCAGAATAAGCCTAATAATCCTAACCAACGACCAAACAGACTATAAAAGGCACGAAAACAAACTGCTCTTTATAGGCAGAACAATAGCAAACCACTGGCAACCACTCAAAATTCAATCACTAATCTCCCTAGGAATCCCAGCAATCCAACTAACACTCGCCGCCTGTATAACCTTCCTAACCATAACAATAACCCTCCAACAACTTTACCAATCAAGGAAAAAAGCTAGAAACCTAAAACTCTTTAAAGGCTTTGCATCCAAAGAAGACAAACTCCTCCTCAAAACCATCATTAACTTAACTAAGTCAAAAAGAAACATCGAAACAAGAGATATTCTAAAAGCCTTACAGTCAAAAACAGAAAAATCACCAAAGCTAAATGATCTCATTGAAAAATTAAATCACTTCGAGGAATATGGATTCATAAAAAAGGACATAGCTTTCACAGACAGCTATTCAAAACTTGTTTGGAAAGTACTCATAGCAAAGATATAGAAACCTTAAAAAGCGAATCCACTTCACTTTTGTTGAAAACAAATGAATAATAACGAACAAGAAAAACACGAAGATGAATCAACCAAACTTCGTACAACACAATACCTAATAGAAACAATAAAACATCTAGAAGCAGAAGTTCAAAACCTAAAACTAATAAAGAAAAAAGGAATTCCATCGGAAAAAATAGGAACAGCCTTCTTAATTCCAGGAGTTCTATCACTAATATACTCCATACTCAAAGAATCCCAAATCTTAGCATTCATCGGGCTAACCCTAACCTTCTGGGGCGCACTATTCTTCTTTATAAAACCCGCAAGATACGTCAAAGGCAACCTACTAGACTCAGTGGCAACATCCTCCTACATAACAATCGATAGAATCATTAAAGACCTAAAATTCAAAGGCAAAAGCTACTATATACCCCCCTACCCAAAAGATGCCTACCTACCAGAACACCTCAAAGGCCTAAAAGAAATGGTAGTTTTTATATCAGCATACCCAGAATCAAGCATGCCACCCATAGAAGATATGGCAAAAAGCAAATTCATGATCAAAAATCCAAACGGAATATGCATATCCCCACCAGGACTGGGCATACTAGACCAAATCGAAAAAGAACTGAGAACCGACACTACTAATATAGACATAGAAACCCTCATCGAAAATCTCCCTTCAATACTCACAGAAAACCTACAACTAGCAAAGGAAATCGAAATGAAAAAAGAAAACAGCAAAATCTACCTAAAAATCACCAACTCAATCTATAAGAAACTCTACATAAAAAAGCAAAATCTAAAAAGTATTCATTTTCTTGGATGCCCCTTGGCAAGCGCCATAGCATGCGCAATCGCTAAAACAACAAGCAAAGCAGTAACAATCCATCACAACAAAGTATCTGCAGAAGGTGAAACCATCGAATTCTGGTACAGTTTTGAGGAAAGCTAGAAAATGAAATTCCCGCTATCCATATCAGATATAAGTCTCTGGCTAGCCGTAACAGCAATAATTCTCCTAATAACATCGGAACTTATATCATCTGCAACTGGATACGCAGGAAACATCATAATAGAAAAGAAACGATTAAGACTAGTAGCACTAGCCCTCGGAATGGGATTTATGGCCACAGTTATCGCGCGAATATTTTATCCATTCTGAAATATAATTTCATAAATATTATTTTTATGGTAGAAATTTTTTCCAAAACTTTAGACTAGATTTTCTGTAACTTTGGTACTTACCCATTTAAATTAACTAGGCACTGTAGAACTGTAGTTGGGAGAAAGGGTGAATTCGCTTCTAGTTTCAGTGGTTATTCCAGCTTATAACGAAGAAAAAACTATCGGAGAAACAATATCAAAAACAATCTTAACGTTAGAAAGTCTAAACGTTCCCTATGAAATAATAGTTGTCGATGACGGATCAACTGACAGAACAAGAGATATAGCATCCAGCTACAATGTAAAAGTCCTAACTAACGGGAGAAATAAGGGTAAAGGATACGCCCTACAACGAGGTTTCAAAGAAGCAAAAGGTGAAATAATAATCACCCTAGACGCAGACGGTTCCCACAATCCAACGGAAATCCCCAGATTAATGAACCATCTTTTTAACGGCGTTGACATAGTATTAGGATCGAGATTTCTAAACGGTAATGGCAGAAACAGCACCTCTAAACTAAATTTAGTAGGAAATTTCATGTTTAATGTGCTCATTTTTGCCCTAACAAAAAAACTTATTACAGATAGTCAAACGGGCTTTAGAGCTTACAAAAAACGAGTTTTAAAAGAAATCCGACTGGAATCAACCGGATACGAGATTGAAACAGAACTAACAATCAAAGGGTTAAAAAACGGGTTCACAGTAAAGGAGGAACCAATCAGCTGCCATAGAAGAACTTTCGGCGTCTCCAAACTAAGCGCATTATCAGACGGAATGAAAATTCTAAAAAATATTCTAAAATACGCTTTCACTGCAAAATACACCTAAACTTTCGACAAATTTATTATTTCCCAATCACATTTTAGACACTAATCTTCGTCTTGGCGATTCTGCGCACAGAAAAATGCGCCGCCAGACGATGTCTAGTTAAATTCTTCTGCATATATTCTTTGATAATCTTTAAAACAACGAAGAAACATTAAGCTAATATCAAAAGGAATGCTCAAAATGTTTGCTGTCGGCCATTTAGCTATAGGCTATTTAACCGCCAAAACTCTAGCAAAGATTTTGCAAACAGAAATCGACATCCCCACAATCCTAATGCTGTCCATAATCCCCGACATGGATCTACTAATACCCCAACTCCTCCATAGAGGTCCCACCCATTCATTAATAATAACAACCTTCACCCTTATACCAGCATTTCTTATGAAAGGAAAATCAGTACTCCCATACTTCGGGGCCCTAACCCAACACTCCACCATCGGTGACTTCCTTACAGGGGATGGAGTAACAGCTTTTTGGCCTTTGTCCAGTAGATTCTACGGACTCGGCGTAAATATGTTGTCACTCACCAACACATTTATAGAAGGCTCATCCTTCCTAATGTTTCTTGCTTTAATAATTCTATCAAAAGATCTAAGAGTTCTATTAAATCCCAAAAAGACAAGTCCTTTGCTCATATTCCCATTGGGCGGTATATTCCCAGCGATTATTGGAAGATTGGCAACACCTAATGTGCTTCTAATTCCGCATTTCATCCTCTTTGTGATTTTTACGATAGCTCTAACACAATGGATCAAAAGATTTGTTGTAGAAAATATGTTTTAGATGCCTTTTATATCCATTAGATTGGCCTTAAGACTAAATGTATTCGGTCCCTGTTATTATCAAATCAAAGCTGAAACTTGTAATATCGGTTATGTTTGAAGCTACAGAAAGGCTAATATAGGTCTCTATTACAGCGTTTGGAGCTAACACATAATTCTGGCGGTTCCAGCTCACAGATATATACGTAAACGCGAAGGAGGGATTCCAATTATCTGTGGACATGGCCAACATAACTGGCACGTTTCCATTATTCCGTATGTAAACTGTAACGTTTTTTGTTCCTCCAGGCTCTAAATATCCCCAGTCTATTGATGTCACGTTGGTTTCACAAGTGTACTCCCAATACACTTCTACTCCCACGGCCTTAACGTTACCCATGTTAGGAATAGTGTGGTTCGCAATAAGCAAACTTAACGCTGTGGTGCTGACAACAATTGCTAACAGGACAACCATAAATATTATTTCCCGGGGGATCCTCTGTAAGATCATATTTTTCGCCTAGCATATGGTATCTTAAATCTTAATAAACATTACTGTCGACTTATTCAACAGAAATACATCAAAATAGGACATGAAAACAAGAAATGTACTTATATAACGAATTTTTCCGGCTCTATTTTCCGCTTCTTTAGTCCTAAATCTTCTATTTTAAACTCCCTCCCTCCATATAAGATTGCGTACGGTTTTCCAGCGTATAGGGCTGCAGTTATCCGTCCCATGGCGTCGGCTTTCATTATCCCACTTCCACTAGTTCCTCCAGCGAATATTAGGTCATTTTGTTCAAAGATTAAAGGTTGTTTATCAAGCGTGTTTACTGCATAAAGTCCAGCGAAGGCTGAAGTGTAAGTGGAATCCTTGAACTGTGGTAAGTATTTAGTGACTATTTGGTAAATCCCATACCTGTAGAAGTCTTCTTCTGGCTGGGGGTCTTCTTCAAGTTTATATGCTCTTGGGAATTCATCACCATAGCAGAGCCAGAAGGCCTCTTCTTCCAGAGCTGGTTTAATGTAGACTTTAGGTCGGGGCAGAATCAGAAAGGGCATACATCCTTCTTTGTTAAAATTTCTAGTCCATAGAAGCTTGCTGAGCGGTTGGGAATTTGCTTTTACGCAGAAAATCTGTCTTTTGATCGGCTTTACATGAGCATCTATTCCTATTGGATCCAGTAGTTTTGAAGCCCACGCTCCGATGCATACCACAGTTTTTCTAGCTTTAATCGTACCTTTGTTTGTGTATACCCCGGCAACTCGGGATTCCTGCCAGAAATAGGGTTCATTTGGAATTCCCAATGGGATGCTGGGTTCAACCACAAGGTTTTTGACTTCTGTGCCATAGCTTATCTTCCCTCCGAGTTTTAGGAATTCTGTTTCATAGAATTTTACTAGTGATTCCACGTCTATGGATCCTGCTTTGGGTATGAATATTCCAGTATAAACGTCGGCTAAGTTCATTAATTTTGCTTCTTCGTCTTGTGTCACGTGGGTTTTCAATTTTAGTTTTTCAGCTAGTTCTCTTTCTTCATAAAGCTGGTATGTGAGCCCAAGCTTTGATATTGTTCCCAGAATATCCTTTATCTGATCGTAGTTTTCTTCGCTGAAAAGCCATAAGTAGCCTGTCCAACGGATTTTTAGATTTACTCCCAACTTTTCTTGAACGTATTTAAAAAATTCAACTGAACTATCAACGAGTGTTAGATTTGTAGTGGAATAGAAGAAACATCGGAACATTGCTGCACTTTTAGCGGTATTTCCCTGTCCAGCTGCCCTCATTTTGTCAACGACAATAATTTTGTGGTTTGGACAAAGGTTTTTCATATGATAGGCTACAGATAGGCCTATAATTCCTGCACCTATTACAACAGCATCATATTCACCCATAAGGCTCCCAGCTAAGCAGCATCTAACTGGGGGAGAAGAAAGTTATCTTAATCAGCAATTATAAAACTTATTCGCTTTACTCAAGCGAAAGTTCATAGCGGCTCTTGATAAGGTTATGAGAATCCTTATTTACTTGTTAGCAAAATCTGTATTTACTTTAGGACATCTCTTGGTGGTTCGGATGTTTAAACTAATAGGTCATGTGAAAGCTATTTCGAAACTGTCCCTTATACTCCTCTTATCTGGGGCTGCGATTTTAGGTGCTACCTTTTCCTACTTATGGGTTATGGGAACGTTTTATAACATTCCCCTTGAAACCGTTTCACTCAGCATCGTAGATGTTGAATTCCCCGTAGCAAACGCCACGAGGTTCAATGTTACCGTATTGAACCCTTCATACTCCCCTAGAGACGCTGTTATAACGGAAATAAGGTTCACTGTCGAGGACGACGCTACCCTCTACGGCGTCATGAAAACCGAGCCAGAGCTTCCATTCACTCTAAAAAAAGGTTCTTCACAAACCTTCATCTGCACCTCTTACTGGGGGGATTTCGCTGGTAAAACTATAACTGTACATGTAATTGTGGAAAACGCGTCAGGGCCAAACTACGCCTACCAAACTCCCACTGTAAAGATTACGGTAAATCCGGTTTTTAATCCCAGAGTAACCGTAGAGCACTTCAATGTTACTGTAAGGAATTCAAAGGAGTCGGTTATCAACCTCACGATTATAGACATAATAGTAAATGGAATCACGGTAGAACGCGAAAAAATTTCCCCTTCCTTACCTCAAGTCTTACCTCCAAATAGCAGTGAGACGTTTTTCTGTAACTGGAACTGGCAAGATATAGGCGGAGAAAACGTGACAGTGATCGTTAAAACCAAAGAAAGATATGAAGGTTTAGGAGCAGTTCCTAAACTTGACATTGCCTACTTGGATGTAACGGAAGTATTGTTCGATGAAACCGATACTAACCACTTTACTGTGATTATCAAAAACCTCAATGATTCCACCATAGAAGCAAACCTAGCTAAAATAGAAATGACTCTTGAGAATGGAAAGGTTATTGAAATTAACGAAACTATTCCGGGGTTAAATGTGCTCTTACCTATCCCACCCGGAGTATCTGCACGCATAACATGTACTTGGAATTGGACCCTGTATCGTAATAAACCAATTAACGTAACGGCTTATACCAAGCAAGGTTTCCAAGTGACTCCTGAAAGCGTAACTACGCCTCCTGAGGTGTTTGTCCGTATTATAGGAGCTAACTTCAGTTTAACAGATACTAGTCACTTTAACTTGACTGTAAAAAACTTAGGGACTTCGCTTAAAAATGTGAATGTGAACAAGATTGAGGTTAAAGTCGATGGAAAGAAAGAAGTTGTCATGGAGGATACGATTCTTCTTGAAAGGGACTCTACAAAATCCTTCAATATTACATGGAACTGGGAGGATTCTGCAAACAAAAATGTGACGATAATGGTTTACACAGAGGAAGGTTTCAATGATTCCTATACGTTGCAATTGCCATCTGTAAAGCTTGAAATAGAAAACGTTAGTTTTGGTAAGTTTTTCGACGGGATCGACTACTTTAACATAACCATCCGAAACGACGATCTGTCACTGTTTAATGTGACCATTTGGGAAATAACAATCGAAACGCCGGAAGGAATATTTTTCTCAGTTATTGATGCCATTCCTGCATTAAGTCCCAACGGCACAGAGTTAGTAAAAGGCACCAATGAAACCTTCTCTTGCGTATCTGAATGGAAGTGGAGCAGCTACATAAACCAAGAAATCGTTTTTCATGTAACAACGCGAAGAGGATTTAAGGTTTCAGTTACGGTCACGGTAAAACCGCCCCCATGAGCACAAGTTTTATCTCCATATTAATTTCTATTACTTTCATAACATCTAAGGCTGAGCTTGCTCATGAATCAGATTAACCCTACTCAACGGGTCACTATAATTGAATATGCTATCCGTGACTTGGTGGTTTACGCAAAAGAGCTTGAAACGGCTGGCAAAGAAATTCTATACTTAAATATAGGTGATCCCTTAAAATTTGATTTTGATACTCCTCAGCACATTAAGCAGGCGTTAATAGAAGCGATTCAACGCGGAGACAACTGGTACTCCCCTTCAGAGGGTCTTCCAGAACTTCGACAAACGATTTGTGAAAAGGAAAAACGCGTAAATAATATCGATATTTCACCCGAAGATGTGGTTATAACCACAGGAGTTTCCGAAGCTATCCAAATGGTCATGGGGGCCCTTCTAAACCCAAAAGATGAAATTTTAGTTCCCGGACCTACTTACCCGCCCTATGTGTCCTATGCTAAGTTCTTCGGTGGAGCCCCAATCACTTATCGAACGGTTGAAGAGGAAGATTGGCAACCAGACCTTGAGGATTTAGAGAAGAAAATCACGGGGAAAACTCGGGCTATAGTTTTGATAAACCCTAATAATCCTTGTGGAGCATTGTATGAAGAAAAAATTGTTAAAAAAATAGTTGATTTAGCTGGGGAACATGGAATTCCC
>Ga0209426_1001027_pt1 | contig 20651 bp, 13 predicted proteins | sample Deesub1362B_J571_FD_187697 | JGI IMG/M metagenome (GOLD analysis project Ga0209426, IMG submission 187697) | Deep oceanic, basalt-hosted subsurface ecosystem from Juan de Fuca Ridge flank, Pacific Ocean, CORK Borehole 1362B_J2.571 (SPAdes)... ...
GCTCCATCTCCCTCAACCCTGACGGCTCCTTCACCTACACCCCAAACACCAACTTCAACGGAACCGACTCCTTCACCTATCAGGCCAATGACGGCAACGCCAACTCCGATATCGCCACCGTCTCCATCACCGTCAACCCAGTCAACGACCCTCCGATGGCCCAAAATGACACCTACTCCACCGATGAGGATGTAACCCTGACGGTGGCTGCCCCAGGAGTGCTGGGCAATGACTCCGACCCTGACGGCGACTCCCTCATCGCCATCCTGCTGAGCGGCCCCGCAAATGGCTCCATCTCCCTCAACCCTGACGGCTCCTTCACCTACACCCCAAACACCAACTTCAACGGAACCGACTCCTTCACCTATCAGGCCAATGACGGCAACGGTGGCTCTGATATGGCCACCGTCACCATTACCATCAGCCCGGTCAATGACCCGCCGGTGGCCCATGCCGGCCCTTACCAGACGGTTGAGCAGACCTCCTATGCCGGCGCAGAGGTTACGCTTGATGGCTCAGGCTCCTACGATCCTGATGGTGATCCCCTAACCTACACCTGGACTTGGGATGGCAACACAGCATCGGGGGTGACTCCAACCGTATTGCTCCCGCTGGGAGAAACGACAATAACGCTTACCGTGCACGATGGCAAACTATCGGATACCTCTGAGGTAGTCATCACCGTGGTAGATACCACCACCCCGCCAGAGGTTACCGCAGATTTTACTCCTATTCATGTTGAAGAGGACGAGGGAACCTTCAGGGTGGAGTTCAGCGCCACCGACATCTGTGACCCAGACCCGACGGTTGTCGCCATTATCGCAGTGCCGGTCCCAGCCGATTTGACCGATTGGGAGACCGAACTGAAGACGAAAAAGGAGTTCAAGCTGGAAATCAACTTTGAGGAAGAGAAGATAGAGATAAAGGGGCCAGATCCGGAAGAGACTTGGAACCAGATACAAGAGCTTGGTGGGATAGTGGTGACGGATGGACAGATAGTCAAGATAGAGCTTGGGGAGGATGAAGAGGAGTACGAATACAAGTATAAGGACGATGTATTAAAGGTGGAGGCACCGGAGGTAAGGCTAATCGTCACCGCAATAGATGGCTCTGGCAATGTTGGCACCACTACAGTAAGCCCGACCTTCGCCCCTGAGGAAGAGGACTAGTAGGACGAAACCTAAATATCTCCCCGCAAGAGGTAATAACAACTGCCTGTTTCCTGAGGTTCGCCCGGGGTAGGCTTCAGCCGTCCCTGAAACCGATATGGATAAGGCGCTCCGAAGGCTTATATCGTCTAGTCCAGAAGCCAGAGTCAAAAGCTGGGCAGTTGCCCAGGAAGGGCAAAGAAGAAACCTCACCACTTGGGGAAAGGGAAAGCTAACCACGCTACCACCCCTCAGTTACAGAGTCAGTAACTGCTCCCGCCCACTCCCCAATGCCTATCCGCCAGGGTCAGTCCCCCTTCTCTCCTCAGTTCACCGAGCAAGAAGGCTCTGAAGAGTCCTCTGGCCAAGGGGTCTTCCCAGAGTACATCAGCCTCTGGCCTTTTCTTCAGGGCGCTCACGCGGTAGATGTGACACGTGCTGGGCACCACCTCTGTCCCCGGCAGCGGCCGGGCGTCCTTCCAAGGCTCCATCATTTTGATGGAGATGAGCTTGTCTTGAAGGACCCCTCCTCTGTCAGCTCCTCCCAAACGAACTCTGCCAGCCCAAGCCGGCGCCGATGCCCGAAATACTTGACGAAACTCTGTAGGTAGGAGCCTTCAGCCGCCTCTCCTTTGGACGGAGGAGGTCACACCGGCCTATTTTGCCTAGGCAGGTAGCCGCTAAGCTTTGCTGGAGCAGAGACAGGGCTCGAACCCGCGACAACCTGCTTGGAAGATTTTCTGGAGACAAACTACCGATCGCTTGCTAGGCCAACCGCTTGCCTCCTTTCGGGAATGGATTATATCCACCTTACTTTCCGCCGTTAAGCCCCCGTTTCTATCCCGGCTGCGCCGCTGTCCAAGTGCCATCAGCATTGTTAAATGTTCGCAAGACCAGGCTAGTTGCAGAGCCTCGTCTTGAGCTCTACTAAAGACATCTCCATTTTTTCCCACGTGCCAAGAGCCGAACTCCCGAACTGTCACCTGCTGCCCCAATTTTGAAGTCAAAGGTACTTTGAAAGATATAGTTCAGCTTCAAACCGAACACCCGAACCCCCACCCGTGCTGACCCTCAAGCTGTCACATGGGTAACCCCTAGAGAGCTATCAGAATTGGCCCGGAAGAAGGTCGCTAGCTATGACTTGCTATCGCGTTCGGAGCCGGAAATAGGAAGTAGGCTAGCCAGTTCCATCACCTGTAGGAATGCCTGCCGCCTGGGGGGCAGGCTGGCTGACCAAGGCACCGTCCCCTAGACCAGTCCTTACAGCATATTCAAATCTGAAGGCCAGCAGCTTCGCTAAAGAACCACTCAGAAGCTATGACATCCCCCAAAAGTCAAACATTGGCAGGCAATATACCTACCGTCGTCCAGAGCCTCACACTTTATTTACCAACACTCCCCGCAATAGCTAAATCACCTTCTCAGTCCCGGACAAGGATCCTAGGAACGGTGAAGTTGCACATTCGGATGAATTGTTTAGAGAGTTACATCTAAACTCACAGTATCTGGGCTATTAACTGGCAGCCCACCAGACTTTGCTTACTCGGTGGTCAGACGCTTGGACTAGAAATATCTCATCTATATTTGACATGTAGCTGTGGTCTTTGCTAGCTAGGGTTCGCTTGACACTGTTTGGATCCCACGGGAGATGACAATCTAGCAGCAGAATAGTCTTCTTGGCGCCTTTTACTCTGGCTAAACCCAGTTGCTCATTCGCCTTTAGTATCCCCTCCTTCGCCGGGTCGAACAATGCATTGGTTGCCTCCTCCAATGCTCCAGAAACATTAAATATATCTACTGGCGACATGCCAGGCTCTATAGACAATCCTCTGTCCGAAATCTTAAATAATTCAATTTCATGTGGGATTTTTACTAAGTGTGGTTGTGGCCTCATTTCAACATCCAGTCTGGATAGCCAAATTGGAAACTTGGCCAAAATTTCCGCCCCCAGCTTCACCGAACTTCCCTTATTCATATTCTTAGCCTTTGTCAGGACAATGCGCGGCAATATCTTCTTGAGCTTCCTATTCTCGTTTCTATTCAACCATAGGGAGGGAGTTCCGACTACCAAATATTCCCCCTGTAACAAGCCTGACAACTGCCTGGTCACTGCTGCGAACATTTTGGTCCAATGAACAAGTTCGACTTTCGCCTTAGGTCGAATTAAACTTTTTACCTCTAACGCGCACCATTCTCTCTCGTCACGCGGAGTAGCGATGAAATCCCACCTGAGGCTGTCCGCTAGTTCAGGGAAAACATGCTCAGTTCGCTCAACGGAGTAGACTGTTCCAGAAATACGGGTATACCAATCAAAGAAACATCTTATACAGGCATTCTCCGCTCGATCTTTTTTAGATTGACCAGTGTCACGCTTTTTCAACAACGGCCTCCGCTTATCGGCGCCGTGATTCACCATTTCGACGAGCATTCATTATAGCACTTGGATTGCACTTTGTGATCCTTCGTTCAACACTTGAGCTACCCACGGGTTCCTCGCTATTCTGCGGATTTGACAAAAACAGATCAGCTATTCATAGTACTCATTGCTTGGTGGTGCCAATGTTGCTGACGACGCACAGCAGAGTAAGAAGGTGCAAATGGCTAATGCTCTAATGGTCATCGTACCCTATTGGTATGAGGGTACTTGGGTCTTTGATGATGAATCCGTTGGATTGAGGGGAACCATTTGTGGCAGGTGTTCCGGAGACGATTGATAACCGAGTCAAGGCAATACCGAAGCCAGAAATGTATTCAGGCTAATATTCGCTTCACGGACATTTCCCAGCTATCAGAAACCAATTGGTATAAAAGTGATGAACTTTTCAGACGTCCGGCCAAGTGAGATTATTGGGGCTCATAAAGAACGAATCCAGTTCAAAGGCCAAGTTCCAAGCCGAGGAGCTACTTGAAAATCAAATGTCACGGAAAGACCCAGCCTAGCGAAAACACTGACCAATCTGGAAGGCCAGTGCCCGGGCAAGGCCGGATCACCTTTGACGCTAAACTAGCCACACCTTACGACGTCCAGCTGCCGGTTTCGTCACATCAAGCTCCCGGTGCGTAAGGCGTCGCGCAGTTGATTGCCATCGGCCGGTGAACGGTGTGCAAAAAACCTTTCGCCATCACTTGGCACATCTGCACAAATGACTACTTAGCTGATATAATATCATTAGTGTGAGGTAGTAGGTAAGCCCTCACATAGTACCCACCGGGAGGAACGGCAGTTGGCTGAACTTAAGCATAAGATAACGGAGCTTCGTAGAAGGATGCGGTGGTCGCAAGAAGACCTGGCACGTCAGATAGGCGTCAGTCTTTCCACAGTCCAACGCTGGGAGAGACAAGGAGCTAAACCAACCAAACTTGCTCGGCGGGAGTTGGAAAAAGCGTTCCGCCAGGCGGGAATTGATGAGGTCGACAGCTAATACGCTTGAGCTCGATGCAGGAGCGTTTCAAGTCGTTTTGCCTGTTCGGGATGTGGATCATCATACCCTAGCTTAGGAAAGCGTAGGTCTGGCTTGCTTAGCGCGATGGTTCTTCAGTCGAAGCCCTCCCTCTCACACTAAAGCTGCCAGATAAGCCATTAATGAATGCTGTGTAGGTGCCAGCTTTATCTCGGGTTACACTAAACCTAACATCCTGACTACCGTGAGCGCTTAGCTCTGCCTGCTTCTCTGCTTCCTTTGTGCCATTAATGTAAAGGACAAGACTATAAATACCCCAGGTATTGTGTGTATTAGTCACTGTCACTCTGATGGAAACCGTCTCGTTCGGCTGAACCTCTGTCGGATAAATACGTAGATTCGTCACTAAGAACCCACTCTTCGAGGCTTGTGGCTCGGCAAATCCGCCGGGACCTCGAATTTTTGCCGGGCTTCTGGTGGAAACGTCTACAAGGTAGAATAGGACGAATAGGGTGACTACAAGCAAGAAGCCAATTGCTACCTTACGTTTCTCCATCTTCCCAACACTCTACGGTTCTTTGCATGCCTCTACCACTCTAGAATAGCCATTTTTCTTAAGTCAGCTTCCGTCTTTGGCGTTCCCACTCCACCACCCGGAACACCATGTACCTTCCACACCAAGCGTACTGCCCGTTGCAGTACGTCTCCTTATCAGCCTCAGTCACCTTCGGCGACCAAGGCGGCCTATCAATGAAGACATATGGACATGTCGCCAGCAATTGACACTCACGCATTGTCGCTTCCTTTCCACACGGGTGTCCATTATTGATCATCCGCGTCTCTACTCCGCTTTTGTGCTTTTTGTCTTTCATCCCCGGTCTGCCAGCCTTGCGAATGTAAACAAATAGTAGTCGATTCTGTCCCCATTTGTCAACAGTCGAGCCGCGTTCTGTTTGACAGACACCTCGGGTTTACTATATATTGTGCCGTAAGAACATATGTGTTAGACTTATCAGGAAAGTGTTTAGGGTCAGCGCAAATGTCAAGACGGTCCTTAGCTAATGTTACGCGTTTGCCACGGAGGACTGAGAGCAGCAATGAGGCCGAAGGCAGAGAGGCTTCTTGAGAGGCGCAAAGGAACGGATGGTTCGTAAATTGAGTAAGAGGGACCACAGAGATCCAACGAAAATAATGGTGGCAATGCCCGCCTACAATGAGGAAAAATATGTCGGTAGCTTAGTTTTGCTAGCACGGCAACATGCTGACGACGTTCTCGTTGTCGACGATGGAAGCACAGATCGCACCTCAGAAGTCGCCAGACTTGCAGGCGCCGTAGTGGTAGAGCACGGGGGAAACAAGGGGTACGGGGCGGCCGTGCAGACCATTTTTTCGGAAGCGAAGCGGCGGGCTCCTGACATTCTTGTGCTCCTTGATGCTGACGCTCAACATGACCCCGGAGAGATAGTTGTGCTGGCCAAGGCTATAATGGAGGGCTATGATGTTGTTATTGGTTCGAGGCGACTGCCAAAGACTGGCATTCCTGCGTATCGCAAGGTCGGACAAAGAATCCTATCCTACTTAACCCGTGTTCTCTCAGGAAGCAAAATCGCAGACACTGAGTCCGGGTATAGAGCTTTCTCAAGGAGGGCGATAGACTTACTCGAGCCTCGGGAGAGGGGTATGGCAGTCTCTGCTGAAACTGTTTCTCAAGCGAGCCAAAAGGGTCTAAGAATTACAGAGGTACCTGTTTCCATAATCTACACCAAGAATGGCTCCACTTTGAACCCGATAGAGCATGGTCTTGGGCTTCTCAATAGGATACTGGTCATGATTTCTGAGAGAAGACCACTTTTGTTTTTTGGAGTGGCTGGCGCGATATCGATTGTCCTTGGAGTAACTGCCGGCGTCATGGTGCTGAGGATCCTGTTTGCTTCCCATGTCCTACATACAGGCACGGCTTTAGTATCTATTATGCTTATTACCGTCGGTGTACTTTGCATCTTTACCGGTATCATACTGAACGTATTGGTAAAGCGCATAGAGGACTCCTTGCGGCCCCGTATACGTGCTGAGGAATGAATTTCCTGAACTTTGCCATGCCTAACGCAAATTGTCAAAGAATAATAAGAGGGTACCAACCGAAGGAACCGGCTAGTCCTTTTGAGCAGGGGTTCTACGTGTTATGGTCCCTCCTATGCGCCTCGAAAATCTTACTGACGCGGCTCAAATTCAGACGCCATAGGCGGTGAGTCACTCAGGTCTAAGAGGCTGCGGCACAAGAATGTGTCGCGCTTAGCACTAAACCCTGATGCTTGTAGTGAGACATACAGGCCTCGCGCTTGGCCTAGCGGGACTGTTGGCCAGACCTGCAAGGAAAAGATATGTCAGGACTCGCTTAGATTGCGAGGAATCAATGTGCGGCACGCCCATTGAAAGATAATCGTTCGCCGCCCGGCTCGCTCGGTCATAGGATGCAGCCGTTCCGCACCCTAGCAAAGTACGCAGGCACAAGAGTGCTCCTCGTAAGATACTTGGCCAGCACTCATCTTAAGGAAGCTGCATAGCAGGTCGCGACGAACCGCAGGGACCCACATCGCCTCCACCGCTAATGGCGAGATGGCGCCAAGGGCCAGCGATTGAGAAACAAAGTGGTGCGCGCTGGTCGGTGAAGCTGTCCGCCGCCCTGTTGCCGAAGGGAAAGGTAGCCGCAGCGAAAAGACTTCGACCACTTGGAACATAGACGGTCGTAGCCTCCCAAGCAACGGCAGTACCCCAGCTACAGCTGTAATGCACTGCCACGATGCGCCCGCTTTTTCCCGGTGGTATGCTTATTTAGCTGCACGGCGGGCGAATTACGGCTCTGCGATGACACGCAGTTATTTGCTTGAACTCTTGCAGGATTCTTATTCCGGTCCTTTTCCCCGCAGATACTCCCATCGTACTGCTTCAATGCATTTCCGTAAATTCGCTCCCTCCTGTTGTCTCCTTTCAGCAACAATTTTTCTGAGGCAACAATGTCATTTTCGTAGCAACATTAGCAAGTCAGCCCATAGTAGTCAGGCGAGGATGCGTTTATCACCTACGGCGCACAATACTTCTCGATTGGCTCCTTGTGCAGCTCTCGCTGAGTTGACGGTCAGCGGTCAGGAATGCTATAATGCCCGTCAATCAGTAGGGACGGGATTTTGGGCACGCAAACCGAATGCTGTACCCAAGTATCAGGCAAAGCAAACTCTGAATCTAGTGGCAGTGTGTAGGTAACGTGCGAGGAAAGTTTGAAATACAACGCAGTACACCTATGAAGGCACTTGTCCTGTCCGGAGGCAAAGGTACACGTCTGAAACCATTGACCAACACGCTCACCAAGCAGCTCGTTCCGGTGGCGAATAAGCCAATCCTGTTTTATGCTCTTGACCAAGTAGCCGAGGCTGGAATCACTGATGTCGGCATCATTATCTCCCCCGAGACTGGCCAGTCTGTCAAGGAAGCTGTCGGCGACGGCTCAAGATGGGGTTGCTCAGTAACCTATATCCTTCAGCCCGAGCCCCTGGGATTGGCACACGCCGTGAAAATTGCCAGAGACTTTCTGGGGGACTCTCCCTTTGTCATGCACCTTGGGGACACGCTGGTTGAAGTGAGCCTTTCACAGCTGATCGGGCGCTTTCATGAAACCGGATCGGATGCTCTCATCGTCCTGAAGGAAGTTTCTGACCCGAATATTCTACGCAAAGTAGGCGTGGTGCAGTTGAACAGGGCAGGTGAGGTGGTTTCCCTAGAAGAAAAGCCACAGGAGCCCAAGGGCAGGCATGCCCTCGTAGGGATATACATCTTCACCCCCGCGAGTCACGAGGCTATTACTCGCATCAAGCCATCCTGGCGCGGCGAGCTCGAGATCACAGAGGCCATTCAGGAACTCTTGAACATGGGCAGAAAGGTGAACGGTTACTTCTTGGATGGCTGGTGGCTCGATGCTGGGAAAAAAGATGACCTTCTTACTGCGAACCGCGTTGTCTTGGACCGCTTTCTGAAGCCAAGTATCAGAGGGGAGATTGATGACAAAAGCAAGGTCTCAGGCAAGGTGGAGGTGAGAGAAAGGGCCCTGATTAGAAATAGCGTTCTGCAGGGGCCAGTCTCAATTGCGGAAGACTGCGTCATAATAGACTCGCATATCGGGCCTTCTACCAGCATCGGGAGGGGTACACATATTGAGTGTTCTTTCGTTCAACACTCGGTGATTCTGGAAAATTGCTCCATAATCCAGGTTGAGCGTATCACCGATAGTCTGATCGGCAGTGAGGTTACCCTGAGACGTGATGCGCATAAATCCGGCAACTTACGTTTTTTCGTTGGTGACAACGCCAAGATAGAACTCTAGCGAGAGGTGGACACATGAGGGTCTTGGTTACCGGCGGGGCTGGCTTCGTGGGCAGCAATTTTATCCACTACGCGTTAGCCAAACACCCAGATTGGGAAATCACTAATCTGGACAAGCTCACCTATGCGGGTAACATTGAGAGCCTGAGAGACCTGAAGGAAGAGCCGCGCTATAGGTTTGTCAAGGGGGACATCGCTGATGCCCAGCTGGTGGACGCTGTCGTGGCGGAAGATATTGAATTGATAATTAACTTCGCCGCTGAGACCCATGTGGACCGGAGCTACATTGAACCTGCCCGCTTCGTGGAGACCAATGTCAGGGGAGGCTTCGCCCTGCTGGAGGCGGCGAGGAAGCACGGGGTGGAGAGGTTTGTCCAGATTTCCACTCCGGAAGTTTATGGTGGCTCCGCACCTACCAAAAGGCCTTTCATTGAGGACGACGCCTTCCGGCCCAACAATCCCTATGCAGCCAGCAAAGCATGCACTGACCTGCTTTGTCGCGCCTATTTCATGAGTTATGGCTTGCCGGTGGTGTCCACGCGCTTTGCCAATGCCTATGGCCCTTACCAGTATCCAGAGAAGCTTCTGCCCCTCACGATAACTAATGCGTTGAGAGATAAACCTATCCCCCTCTACGGGGATGGACGTTATCGCCGCAACTGGATTCATGTCCATGATATCTGTCGGGCAATTGACATGATTATCGAGAGGGGTAGGGATGGCGAGACTTACAATATTCCCAGTGGCTACGAGATGGCCAATGTTGATCTTGTGCGGAAGGTGCTGAGGCTGATGAGAAAGCCTGAGGAACTTATCGTGTTTGTCCCCGACCGGCCATCGCATGACTGGCAGTACCCGCTGAATGCCGACAAGATAGAACGGGAAATTGGCTGGAAACTTGAGATAGACCTAGAGCGTGGTCTCGCTGAGACCATCGAGTGGTATCAGCAGAACAGGTGGTGGTGGGAAAAGTTTGAGCCTACCGACTTTGGTGAGCTTTTTGGCAGTATCAAGTCAAAAAAAAATAGAAGAGAGTAGGCATGAGAGTTCTGGTCATCGGCGCCAACGGGCAGCTTGGCACGGATCTGTGCTGGTACTTGGCAAGCGAGGGTGACGAACCTGTGCCCCTCACGCACCGCGACATAGAGATTACGGATATGGCGTCAGTGAAAAAGGCTTTCAGCAAACACATGCCTGATGTGGTTATCAATACTGCCGCCTTTGTCAGAGTGGATGATTGTGAGCTCAACCCTGACCAATGTTTCCGGGTGAACGCGCTCGGGGCGCGTAATATCGCGGTTGCGGCGCAGGAGATAGGGGCCAAACTCGTCTTCATCAGCTCGGACTATGTCTTCGGGGAGGACCATTCGCGGAAAGAGCCTTACACTGAGTTTGACAGGCCAGCGCCGATAAATGTCCTAGGACGCTCCAAAGTTGCTGCAGAGGAATTTGTGCGCCATCAATGCTCAAAGCACTTCATTATCCGCGTGTCAGGGCTTTTTGGGGTGGCGGGAAGTAGTGGTAAGGGGGGCAATTTCATTGAGACCATCCTGAAAGCCGCCAGCCAGCAGCCAGAGGTACGCGTGGTCAGTGACCAGGTTTTCTCTCCCACGTACACCAGGGATCTCGCCCCCAAAATAGAGGAGCTGATGAAAACGGAGTATTATGGAATTTTCCATATCACAAATAAAGGGAGCTGTTCCTGGTTCGAATTCGCCAGTGAGGTGTTAAGATTGGTCGGGCAGAAAACGCGCGTAGTTCCCATAACCTCGGCGGAATGGAAGGCGCCGGCGAAGCGGCCGGGCTTCTCGGTACTGGATAACTACCATCTGCGCCTGCTGGGCATCAAGGAAATGAGACCATGGCAGGAAGCTCTGGTGGATTACCTCAGGGAAAAGGGACACATTAGGTAGGGCTGTTGCCAGGCAGGCAGTTAACGGTAAAGGGGGGTACTCAATGGAAAGGAGATGCTGCAGATGCCGCAGATAAAGGAGTATGATGAGCTTCCAGGGGTCAGGGTCTATAGCCTGAATATCATCCCGGATGAGCGGGGCTTCTTTGCAGAGGCCTTCCGGAGTGACTGGGCAGAGCTGGTTGGAGAAGACGAGGTCGCCCAGGCGAATATCTCACTGGGCTACCCGGGAGTAATTAGGGCCTGGCACCGTCACCTCAGAGGGCAGGTGGACTACTTTCTGGTACTCCAGGGAGCAATGAAGATTTGCGCCTATGATGACCGGGAGGGACTACCTACACAAGGGAAACTGGTGGAGATAGTATCCAGCGCATATAAGCCGCAGCTGGTGAGGGTCCCGGGTATCTACTGGCATGGAACTAAGAATATCAGCCATGTTCCAGCGCTCCTGGTTTACTTTGTCACCAAGCTTTATGACCCCCAGAACCCGGATGAAGAACGCCGCCCCTGGAATGACCCCAAGATAATAGACCCGCGCACCGGACAGCCCTTTGACTGGAATCGTCCCCCACACAAGTAGCTTCACCCGAGTGAGACCTTCCGCCTTATTGAGAGCAGCACCACCAGCACTATTAGAGACACCACCGAGGCAATATCAGCAGGAAGGTAGAACCGGTAAAACCTGGTATAGGCAACCACCCCCCCGTCAGCCTCAGAGGGAAAGGCGGGCATGAACCCCAGGTTCTTGAGGACCGGCTGGTTTTCATACTCCCAGCCATCGGTGCTCATCCGCTGCGGCACGGTGAAGATGGTGTACTTTCTGGCGCTGCCGGCCAGCTGATAGCTGGCCTCACTTTTCCGAGTGTAGCTGACTGCTTCTGTGCCTGAGGTCCCGCTCTCATCCGCCCCCTCACCGAGGAGATAGACATGCTCCATTACATCCTGGGTCTGGCTTAACTCTAGGTACTGCGCCCAGTCTTTGAGGTAAATGGCACTGTCTGCGCTGTAAACCCGGCTGGTGAAATGCTCGTTCCGGAATAGCGTGATTCCCTCCAGTGACATCACCTTGGTGAGGTCATCCTGCTCGTAGAGAAAGTCATAATCCTGATAGTCCGCCTCACCAACCAGAATCACATATTTCACATTAAGTGGGGAAACCAGCTCCCCGAAGTTGCTTATCTCAGCGGAGTTGCGAAGTAGAAATTCCACATAGGCGCTTATTGGGTTGGTGCTCTGGGTGTAACTGACGCCGATCTCTATATTGTCACCGCTGATGACGGGTTTGCTGAAGAAGGCGGAGGGCAGGTTTCCCACCCGTTTTATCGGCTGTGGGATCCAGCTGTAGTCCATGTAAAGGTGCCAGGGCAAAAAGAGGACATTGAAATCCTGCTCATCTCTACTCAAGTACTGGTCCACCTCATACCATTCTGCAGGGTAGTCCGCTACCTGCAACTGCTTCTGAAAGCCGAACATGGCAAAGGAATAGACCACTGGCGAGGCCAAGGCGAAGGCCACTATTGTAGCTGTTCCGAGCATCGCTGTTTTCTTGAGCGCGGTCTGCTGCCATATCCTCTTTAGCTTTTCCTTGGTTAGGCCAGCAGCGAGCGCGTTGACGCCCAGTCCGCCCAGATAGGCGTACGTCAGGCAGAGGAGCGCCACAAATTTTTGCGAGTCCCGAAAGGCGGAGAACAAAGGCAGGTGCCGGAGAAGCCATTCATAAATTGGCCGCGTAATTTCAAGGGCATAACCCCCTGCCAGAAGTAAGCCAGCGGCTCCCATTAGGGCAAAGGACTTGACCGACCAGCCGATTTTCCGGTCATCATACCGGCAAACAAGTCCATAGCTTACTAGGAAAAGGATAAAGAGGAAGACAAGCCACCACAGTGGCAGCACATCTCGGGTATAAAGATAGCCAGCACGCCAGAAGCCATGCATTGAGGCGAGGTCAAAGGCTATCCTTGAGGCGGGAGTCGGAGCGAAGACGAGGAAATCCAGTTCCGTTATCTGTCCCACCATCGGCCCAACTGTGGACAGGGAGGGGAGCAGCCAGTAAAGGTTAAGCGCCAGGAACATGAGCGCGCTCAGTGAGACGAGTCCACCCACCTGGGCAGCTGATTTCAGCAAGTTCTGACTGCGGAATTCCTTACCGAGCACCAGCAGGACAAGAATGAGGTAAGCCAGGAAGAGGAGGAATAGTGCCTGCACCATGAAAACCCCAGCTAGGGTGGTGAGCAGGGCAACCTTGACCGCCTTCTTCCAGTTCCTATCTTCCAGTAGCTCAATGAAGGCCTTGATGGCGAACGGGGTCACCGCGTAGGCCAGCAGCAGCCCCCGCTGTCCTGCCAGGAACCGGGCGTAGACAAAGGGGTTCAGCATGTAAAGCAGGCCGGCGAAGTGCTTCCCGACTTTACGCGCTGGGCACAGGTAGTACGCACCGAGTCCAGCCAGAAACAAGATCAGAAAGAGCAGGACTTTCTGAAGCAGCCAGGCTGGAATGAGCTTATTGAGCAGGTGTACGATGAAGATAAGTGGTAAACCATTGAGTATCCCGCCCTGAAGGCCATAAAGTTCATATGCCTGAGCTATATTGGGACCGAACACCATATCAAGGGCAAAGATGTAGCCCGGGGCTAGAAGTGGCCCCAGAATTGCCAATGAAAGTACCATATAGAAGAGATAGGGAACCAGCTGGTAACTGCGGCTATCATTTCTCATTCGCATGTCGTTGAAGGATACATTTGATGGTCAGAATAATTACCCCGACAATGAAAAGGAAATATGCTTGGGTGACAAGAAAATCAGTAGTATCATTATTACCCAATGAAAGCGCTATAGCTGATTCGACTAGTAACATTATCACTAGAATTATTAACCATTCACCTGCATTGGATGAATATCTTCGTATCTGCGAAAAAACAATTGGTATTTTTTTCTTGCTCATTTGTCTACCTCATAAGCATGGAGCGTGCCAGTCCAACTGAGGCAGCAAGATATTGAATACACTTCATTATGACGAGACCAGCGCTATGTACTGGGTCTCTAGCAAACAGATGGATGTTCTTGATATAAGCCTGTCTGATAATGAAGAACCTCTTCACACCTTTACCCTTGCTCTTTCTCAGGTACTTCTTCATCTCCTTGCCGTAATAGTAATGTTTCTTAACCATTTGCCAAAAAGTCCTAGTATCGCGATATCTGACGAAAGATGTAACTCTGCCTACCTTATACCCTCTCTCCTTTATCCTGTCCCCTAGGTCAAAATCCTCACCCACGATGAGCGTCCGATCGTAGCCTCCGACGGCTGTATACACCTCCCTTTTCATGAACCGGTTCGGAGCTTCCATCATATCATCGTTTAGAAAGCTTTCCTTCTCCAGCTTAACACACTCGGTCCAGAAGCCTTCTCCTTCCAAAGCCAAAGGCAAAATCAAGGCGTCATATCCTTCGTTCTCACATTTTGTCACTGCCTCCTTAATTAGTGAGCTTTCAAGCTCCATGTCAGCATCGATGAACATGAGGTAGCTACCGTTCGATTGCTGCGCACCGTAATCCCGCTGGATGTTCCGCTCGGGTCCCATGAGGTATACGGCAACATCATACTTCTGGGCTAACTCCACCGTCCTGTCCTCGGAATAATTGTCCACGACGATAACCTCTAGCAGCTCTTGAGGGTAATCCTGCCGAAATATCGAATTTAGGCATCTAACGATGTTCCTCTCCTCATTGCGAGTGGGAATTATTATAGATACCAGAGGTAAATGACCGTTCATATCATCACCTCCCAAGCTTCCAAAGTTACTTGTCGCGTAAGTCTTCTTTCTTCAGAACGACTTGCTCTTTGAGCATATCTTCCAGCATGGTGATGATTTTTTCCTTGGAAAATCGCTCTCTTGCCAGGCTGCTGGCCTTTTGTGCCATCTTCATAAATTCTGCTGAACTTTCTTTCTTGAGATGATACAGCTTTAGTATGGCTTGAGCAAATCCCTCGGCATCCTCCGGGCTGACCAGCAAGCCAGTCTGGTTATGGATTACTATATCTTTGGGCCCAGTGATATGTGAAGCGACTACTGGCAATCCGTACCACTGCGCTTCGAGGCACGTTCGGGAAAAGGTTTCCCATCTTGAGGGAACCAGTGAAACATCGCTGGAGAGGAGAATATCATGCATCTGTTCGTATGGCACCTGACCACAGCTACGTACGTTATCATACTCATTGGCTAATTTCCTCACCGCTGCCTCTCCTTCTGCCTTCCCGGAGCCAACGATAACAAACTCCATGTCCGAGAACTCCCGCCTTGCGCTAAGCAATTTGATTACCCGGTAAAGAGTATCGGAGCCTTTCTGCTCAGTTAATCGGTTGGCAAACAGAACCACAAACTTATCATTATGATGACGGCTTGTCTCCCCGGAGGCAAGGTCAAAGAAGTCAGGAATAGTATAAATTTTGGCGTTGAGCCCGGGGAATCGGCGCCTAATAAGGGTAGCGTCATCATCCGTGTGGACCATGATGCCAGAACAGCCTTTCAGCAGGCTGTGGTAAAATTTTCCTAGGTAAAGCCAGTTGTGCACTTTTACATGGAATGAGCCGGGGACTGGTATCAGAAGGGAGGTATGCATTCCAACGACAATCGGGGGCAGTTTCCATCTCAAAGACAGGAATTTCAATATCACCAGTTCGGGGATTTCATTCTTGGTGTATATCACATCGGCATCCGCGAGGTATTTCCCCAGTCCTACGATGGTGGATGACTCACATAAAGAGGCTTGACCTAGGTTCTGGCGCAGTTCAGCTTCGGATAGCTTGATGGGATTTTTGGCGAGCCATTTGGGCTGCAGGTAATAGAAGCTCATCAGCACCCACGTGAAACGATATAGTTTGCGGCTGCTGGTGACCACGGAGGCGCTGTGACCTCTCTCCGCCATTGCTTGGGCCGCTGAGACGACAAACCTTTCAAAACCGCCACCCGAGCGAGCCGCCGGATTAAAAAAACTCAAAAAAGCTACCTTCATGTTACTGCCTGTTCCAGAGTTGTAAGTAGGGCCTTTTTTACTCTCCGCCAGACGGAAGAAAGGGTCTCCTCAAATGGCTGGTTGGTGCTAACAATGGGGATATCCATACTTCTGGCAAGTTCCAGATACCTCTGTCTTTGCACCGCGTAATATTCAAAGCCGGCATCATCGGCTTTTTTTCGTTCATAGGTCAACTCTGGTGGCGCATCCAGAATTATCGGCAAGTCTGGCCGCGGCAAAGAAAAGAACAGTCTCTTCACTAGGCGGCTGCCGACGCCAAGGTCCTCATAGCCGAGGGCCAAGTCATAGAAGTAACGGTCAAGCACGGTTATCCTATGCCGGTTCTGCCGCTTCAGTTTGAAGTAGAGGGCCAGGCAGTCCAGGTAAACCAGGTATGGCCAGAGCTTGTGGAGAAATGATTTCCGGTTGCCCTGACGCAGGAAATTTCTCCGTGATCTATTTACAACCTTTTGGGGAAATAATTTCTGTACCCAGGCAAGCAGGAAGTGGTCGCCGCCATGGCGATACTCTACGTTCAGGCCTGCTTCCTTCAGCTTGGCAGCAATGGCGTGTGACAAAGTTGTCTTACCACTACCATCGTTACCCATGAACGCGATCAACATCTCAATCGCCTCTTATTCGCGGACTTTGCCAGCGATATTCCAGTATAGCCTCTTTAACTGCTTGGCTGCCAGCCTGACGTCATACTGTTTGACTGACTCCCGGGCTTTTTCCCCAAGCTGGCGCCTGAGCTCCGGCTCAGACAGCAGGAGGTTGATTGCCTTGGCCAGTTCGGCGCTCTGTTTCGCAGGAAAGAGGAGCCCGTTTTCCCCCTCCTTAACCACCTCGTGAACACCGGGGAGGTCAGCAGCAACTACCGCCTTCCCTGCCGCCATAGCTTCCAGAAGGGATACCGGCGGCATTATCGTCCCGTGTATGGTGTTAAGCGGCAGGACAAAAACGTCAGCTAGGCTCATGAGCCGCCGGACATCCTGTTTGCCGGTTATTAATCTGAAATTGTCCCGGTACGGTTCAGTAACCCTGAGGAGCTCCCAGCGGCTTCTCTGGTAGTCGTAAAATGTCCCTTCGGTCACACTGGCGGCGGTGAGAAAAGTGGCCTCGGGATGTTCCCGCAGCACCATTGGGATGGCACTAGCCAAGGTGAAAGCTCCCTTTCGGGGTTCCAACAGGCCGAGATGAAGGACCACCGGGCTCTCTGGCGGAATAGATAGTTCCACTCGCAGAGAAATCACGTCCACCTCGCCCTGGAAATGCTCAAAATCCACGCCGAGAGGCAGGTAGGCTACTTTTTCCCGAGTTACTCCCAGGCTCAACAGTTCATCTTTCATCTGGGCACTGGTGCAGATGACTAGGTCGGTGGAAGGATTTTTCCCCATCAACACCGGTGACCCCAGGAACCCGTCCCGGCCAACGCAAAGGGTATGGACAGTCTTAACTCCGCTGAGTCGCCTGTACCAGGCGGTTCTCCGGACCATCAGTGGTGTAGAAGAGTATTCATGGATGATATCAAAATGGTGTTTGGCTTGCAGCCTCAGCGCTGCCAGAAACAGCAGCCCCTTCGTTAGTAGAAACTGCAGCTTCGGGAACCGGACAATTAAGCCCATATCTAACAGGTGGGTGGTGGGAGGTTTATGCTTCTGGTACCAGCTTCGCCAGGAAGGGTCAGTGAATTTCTCTATGGCGGTCAGTATGTGCACCTCCACTCCTTCCTGGCAGAGGCAGTGCTGAAGTTTGTAAACCATGGAGATGCCACTCATTTCCACCGTTGGCGGGTAAAGACCTTCACAGACCACGAGAACTTTCATTCTGTCTTGTCCCATTTCAGCTGCTCCAGTGGGAACCAGTGACCGTACATCGGCACTCTTAACTTTCTGGTGTAATAGTACCTGGCATTGCTGAACAGGAGGTAATAGCCAGCATCAAAGAGCGAAAGTGATCTCTTATTGAGAAGTCTCTCCCAGAAGATACTTGCCGAGAAAGAAAAGGGAAACATGAAGGGCATGCTTACCGTGCCCTCGAGCCTAGCGCCAGTGGGAATGTGCCGAGCTTCCGCTGCTCCCGGAATACAGAGCAGGGGCTCCTGGTCACCAAAGGTGACTGCACCAAGCTCATTGACAATAGACACGAACCCCCGGGCTGACTTGTCCCAGCCGTGTTTTTGCGCCTGCTCGAGCATAACTCTCCCATCAACTTTGTGGCTCGCCTTCTTCAGAAACAGTAACTCAAGGAGAGGTATGTGAAAGCGCTCGTGGATGCAGTGAGCAACCATAAGCGCCAGCTCCGCATTCAGACTGGGAACCGGGCATGACACCTGCTGGATTTCCACCTCTCTCGGGTCCTCCCACATTAAATCGCTGCTGATATATTCAGAATTCCGCCAGTAGAACCCATGGTGTAGGTCAATTCTCAGCAGGCCCGCCAACTCAGCATCGGTCTGTTCTTTGGGAGTGTATGGTCTTGTTTGTGCCCCCGCCTTCTGTAGGGCTTCCAGAGCACCTTCAAAGTCATCCGGCTTCACCAGTATGTCCACGTCAAAAGTGACATAGGGCAGCTCGCGCGCTGTCTTGACACAGAGGTAGGGTATTGAAGCCCGGGAGAAGGTATCGTTGACAAACTCAAGCGTATCCTTCAGCTGACTGAGCCACTTATCTCCCCCCGTGACAACTTCATCAAGGTTCTGTTCTAATAGAGGCGGCTTGGGAATGCTGACGGCCACACGCAGGTTGCGGGCAAAAACATACAGCACTCGATTGAGGGAAGCTAGGCGGAAGACCCTGTCCCAGTCCGCTTCCACAACGTGTGCCGGCGTAACTGCCGTCAGGTTATTCGTGATGACATTCAGGATAAGCTCTGCTTCACTTTCTAGTTTTGCCGTCATCTCCGCCCTTCTTCATTGCCATGTTTCCGGCTGCGGCGCCAGGCGAAATAGCTGGTCCCGCCCAAGATCATCAACCAGCCCAATGCCCATAGCCCGCACATCATATATCTTAACGATTGCCGCTCGAAAACAATATCCACGGTGTTCTTTCCCGTTTCATCCAGATAGAACCCGTTAGCCCACCAACTGGCACGGAAGTGCTCCAGCTTCGTGCCATTGGTGTAGGCATTCCACTCGGGGTGATAAGTATCGCCCAAGTAGATAAACACGGGCTTATCTGATTCTACCTCCAGCCTATAGTGGGTCAGGCTGGATTCCAGCAGTCTCATCTCGGGACGGGAAGGGGTCGCATCCTGACGTGGTGAGCTGGATATGGTCAGGTAGTCCAGTCCTGTATCAGCATTTACGATGATAGACACAGTGTGTTTGCCCGAAGCCAGACTCAATGGCTCCGTCTCAAGCAATGAATGCCCCTTACCCACGCGACTGGCTATTTTTACCTCCTTGTCATCTACCCTAATTTCTGGCTCTTCACCACCGGTTACCTGGATTGCTATCTTGTAGTTATCACTTCTGGGAATGGTGAATTCACCTACTATCTCACCGTAGCCATTACTTTTCAGGATATACTCCCCACTGGCATCATCTTGGTGCAGTATGTTCCATATCCCTTGACTGATGGCGAAGCTGCTCTCCACTTCAGCCGCCAGGACTATTCTCTGGCTCCTACTTAAACTTATCTCTGAGGCGGCGCGCTGGTCAAGGCCATCGATGATAAATACGGTATCTGCCAGTCCGATGAGTTTTTCCTCTGCCCCTGAAGTATGGTCAAGGCCGGCGTATCCGATGAGGCTTTTATCAGCATCAAAGCCGGTGATCGCATACGCCTTGGTTAGCCACGTGGCGAGCGGCATCGAGGTAAACAGGTCAATACGGTAGAACTCAATATCATCAAACCAAGTTATGGCCGGGGTTGAGCTATCTAGGGCAGGTCCGGCGAGGAGGATGACGATGGCCTTGCTGGCATCAGGAGGGCTTTGGACGATTGTTTGTTTTTGCCGCCACTGGTTTGGGTCCTGATTTTCGTCGGTGGTGAAGTGGAGGTAGTCAGTTTGCAGTTTCTGATCGGAGGCGTTGAACCACTCAATTTTGAGGTGGGAAGCTTTATTGAAGGGCTGGCGCAGGGAAGTTTTGGCCCAGGCGGAGACGAAGTAAGTTTGATTGGGCTGGACGGGGATTATCTGGCGGACACTAGTCCAGCCTTCGGTTTCCTTGCGTTCCAGTCTCAGGCTTGCCTGGCCGGAATGGGCTTGGCTATCATCATAGGAGACTTCGTTGGAGTTGGAAGAGAGGAGCCAGCCATTGACTGTTCCGAGCTGGTCAAGCTGCACCCGGTAGCGGGTTTGCGGCTCTCCTTTTAGTTCTACGCTGATGCTTATTATCTTCTTGAGGTCAAAGTTTGGGTCCCGGCTCTTGAAGCCGCGTTTTAGAGGCAGGACAACCTGCTGCCAGGCGCCGGGCTTCTGATAGGTGAATTCCATCTGCTGCTGATTAAGGTTGGCATCTTCAAGGATAACCTCATAGGCGGGAAGGTTGGCGTGGCTGGACTTGAACCAGAGGGCCAGGAATTCTTCTCTTTCTAGGTTCAGAGGAGCACCCAGGGACATCTTCACCCCCAGTTTCCCTTTCTGGTCGACCACGCCGTCAATTTTGAGGCTGGCTGGTGCTTCTTTGAAATCTGTTTCGTCCAGAGATAAGGAGGCTGGCTCTGATTCAGCCTTGACGGAGTAGAACTCAATATCATCAAACCAAGTTATGGCCGGGGTTGAGCTATCTAGGGCAGGTCCGGCGAGGAGGATGACGATGGCCTTGCTGGCATCAGGAGGGCTTTGGACGATTGTTTGTTT